>Ga0208594_1000072_pt1 | contig 34743 bp, 35 predicted proteins | sample LakMenEpi14Sep10_FD_150699 | JGI IMG/M metagenome (GOLD analysis project Ga0208594, IMG submission 150699) | Freshwater microbial communities from Lake Mendota, WI - 14SEP2010 deep hole epilimnion (SPAdes) | ecosystem: Environmental > Aquatic > Freshwater > Lake > Epilimnion/Euphotic zone ...
AAATCATCACCATGTGGTGGGACAACAACAATTCTTTGTAAATTCATTTGATCAGCAATATGAAAAGCTGAATACAATTCTTGGGCAAATTCTTCAACTGTGTTAGGAGAAATCAGTCTTGTCACACCAACGGGAGTTTCAAATTGAGCCAGAGCAATAAATCCATCTCCTTGTTGTGGCTCAACATCTAAAACAACTTTTGCACTGGGTGCATAGTGAGAGCTAAAAGATCCACTTACTCTTATGTCGCTTACCTGTTTGGATAACTGCATTCCTGTGACATCTTCAATCATTTTGTCTGTGATTGCACCTGGTCTTAAAACTTTTGGTGAAGGGCCAGTGCAATCAATAATTGTTGATTCAATTCCTACGAAAGAGATTCCACCATCAAGAATTAGGTCATCTTGACTTAGATCTTTACCAATTTCACTTTTTACATGCTCAAAAGATGTGGGAGAAACTTTGCCAAATTTATTGGCACTTGGTGCAGCAATAGCGCCACTGCCAATCTTTTTAAACTCCTCTAATAAAGAAAGAGCAATTTTATGATTTGGAATTCTTATCCCTACTGTTTCTTGACCACCGGTAATAAAATCCTGAGCGATATTGTTTCTTTTTAAAATTAAAGTCATTGGACCAGGCCAGAATGCATTAGCCAATTCATTTGCATATTTTGAAATATCGATTGCCCAATCTGGTAACTGATCTATTGAAGATAGGTGAACAATTAAGGGATGGTCTTTTGGTCTGTTTTTGATTTCAAAAATTCTTGCCACAGATTCTTGGTTAGTAGCATCGGCACCTAAACCATAAACAGTTTCAGTTGGGAAAGCCACTAGAAAGCCATCTTTAAGCTTTTGAGCAGCCTCTTTAATATCAAACATATTAATAAACATAATAATGCTGAAATTAAGTAAAACTATTTGTGACCCCAAATCCATTTGGAATTACGCAGTGGTCACTGAATTTGAGAAAGCGAAACTTTTAAATACTGATAAGTTAGGTTTTGAATGAGGTTAACGATTTGAGAATTTTTCTTGTCACAGCCGGTAGTAGAGGTGATTTCGAGCCTTTCTACGCATTTGCAAAAATTGCAACTGAAATAGGCCATGAAGTTTACTTATCGGTTACTGAAGAGTTTTTCCCAAAAATAGTAGACGAGAAATTCAGTGCCCTACCACTTCCAGGTTCTATTCAATACTTTGTTGACAAAAATGGAGTTTCAATAATTAAGAACTCACTAGATTTTTTGCCTAACGTTAGGCCATTTATTGTAAAACTTTTAGATACTGCAGCTGAACAAATACTTAAAGTCAAACCAGATGTTGTGTTGTATCACCCAACTGTTTTAACAGCACCTATTGCTGCACGATCAATTGGTGCAGCTTCTGGTTTAGTAGAAATTATTCCCGTTTTAACACCAACTAAGGAATTTGCTTCGGCTGGTCTGTGGACTTCTAATTTGGGAATACTAAACAAATTAACTTATAAAGCAGTGATTTTAGCTGAAAAATTGTTTTATCTAGAAACAAGAAGATGGTCAAAAAAACTTGGAATCAAAAACATTAAACCTGATTTCTCATTATCTTTAACAAGTCCAGCGGTATTAAAAAGACCATCCGATTGGCCAGATAACACTTATTTGGTTGGGCCATGGCACGAACCAGATAAAGAAGAATTAGATCAACTAGTTCTAGATTTTGTAAATAGAAAAGACACAGTTTATGCAGGTTTTGGTTCTATGAAAAAAGGTAATCCTCAAAAGATCACAACTGAAATTATTAAAGGCGTTAAGAAATTAAATATGCAAGTTTTAGTTTCAACTGGTTGGGGCGGGCTAGCAGTAAGTCAAGAGTTTATAAATGATCCTGATGTGATGTTTGTAAAGTCTGTTTCTCATACCAAGATATTTCCTTTGGTTAAAGTCATTTTGCATCATGGAGGAATTGGGACAACCCATGCCGCTTTAAGAGCAGGAACTCCATCAGTGATTGTTCCTTTTATTGTTGATCAGCCATGGTGGGCTCATAAATTACACACTCAACAACTTGGGCCGAAATCTTTGCCATTTAGGAAGTTAAAAAGCAAGAAAGTTTCACAAAGAATTCTTGAAGCTTTAAAGTATCGAGATAATGTAACAAAAGTATCCCAAGATATGAAATCAGATAATGGAGTCACAGAAACAATTAAAGTTTTGCAAAAGTATGTGATTTCTTAATTGATTATTGCTTGTGAGCCTTCTTTATTGGTAGGTTAAAGATATGGCTGGTAAATGGACGAACTGGGTTGGTAATCAGTCCTTTAATTATGCAAGTTTTGCGCAGCCAAAAAACGAAAAAGAAGTAGTTAAAGCTGTACAAAAAGCTTTAGAGAAAAAACAAAAAATAAGAGTAATGGCCACGGGCCATTCATTTACTCCCATTGTTGAAACAGATGGCTTGTTACTTGATTTAGAAAAAATCAGTGGAATCAAAGCAGTTGATCCATATAAGCAAAGAGCTTTTGTTGGTTCTGGTACACCAATTAGTGCATTGGGAGATCCTTTATGGGATAAAGGTTTAGCACTAAGAAACCAGGGAGATATTGATTCACAAAGAATTGCTGGTGCAATCTCAACTGGCACACATGGTTCTGGCACAGAATTTGGAAGCTTCTCTTCAATTTTGAGATCTTGCCGCATTGTCACAGGAACCGGTGAAGTTATTGAAATTAATGAAAAGAAACCAGATTTGTTACATGCTGCCCAAGTTTCAGTGGGCATGTTAGGTGTAATGGTCGGTATGGAATTACAAGTAACTAAAAAATATAAATTGCGCGAACATATTGATCATGAACCATTCTCAGATGTAATGAGAAACTTTCATGAAAGAGTTAAGAAGAACAGGAATTTTTCATTCTTTTGGTTTCCTAGTGAAGAATCTGCTGCTTTATATAACATCGAATTACCGCCAGGTGAGAAAGCAACTGATACTTGCCATGTGAAGGTGTTTAACGAAGCAAGAGAATCTGAACAGATTTCTGATGTTCCTAAGAGAAGAATTGATCGCTCTTACCGAATTTATCCAATGTTTTATTCACCAAATTTTCATGAACTTGAATACTTTATTCCCTTAGAACGCGCTGTTGATTGCATTAATGAAATGCGCGAATTTATGCTTCGAAGTTTGCCTTTGAGTATTTTCCCACTAGAGATAAGAACTTGTGGTTCAGAAGATGGATTTTTGTCCTCTAACTACAAACGTGACACTTTAGTTGTTTCAGTTTCAGGAATGCCAGGTGTTGATTATTGGGGTTATCTTCAAGACGTTGATCGGATTCTGGGTAGATATGAGGCAAGAGTTCATTGGGGTAAATTACATTTCTTAACTAAAGAACAACTCCATGATCGCTATCCAATGGCCGATAAATTTATCAAGATCAGAAAAGACTTTGACCCTAAAGGTGTTTTCCTAAATAATCATTTAAGTCCACTTTTTTCCTAAGTTAGTAGTAGATTTCACATCATGAAAAAGTATGAATCGATGTTGTTGGGCGCTGTAGGTGCCACTATTGGAATAATCCTTTTGCAATTCATTTCTACAACTGCAGATATTGCACTTTTAGTTGCACCCTTTGGTGCAACATTTGTGCTGGTCTTTGCTCTTCCTGAAAGTCCTTTAGTAAAACCTAGAAACATTGTTGGCGGTTATCTAATTTCAACTGCTATCGGTTTAGCAATTTTTGAATTGCTAGGTAGCAACCCCTTGTCTTTAGGGTTAGCTTTTGGTTTGTCTTTTATTTTGATGCAACTAACAAAAACTTTGCATCCACCAGCTGGATCAATTCCTTTGTTGGTCATGTTTTCGTCACCAGATTGGACATTCGTCTTAACTCCTGTTTTGGCAGGAGTAATACTGATTTTGCTTTATGAAAGATTTTATACTTTTATTTTAAGAAAGATTAAGCCTTAACTGATTTTCTTTTCCTAGTTAAAATTTCGTGTACTAGAACTCCACCAATTAAACCCCAAAATGGTGCTCCTAAATTGAATGCAGAAATTCCTGAAACAGTTATTAATAATGCAACAAGTCCTGCTTCACGGTAATCAGGATTTTCTAGTGCTTCGTTAACACATGAGCCAATTACGGGAATTAAAGCTAAACCAGCTAATACTGCAAGCAAAACTGTTGGCAATGTTCCAAAAAATCCCATCACAGTTGAACCAAACAGTCCAAGGATTATGTAGAAAATTCCACAAGCAACACCAGCAAAATATCTGGTTTTTGGATTTGGATCAGCATCTTTTTGAGTAGCAATTGCAGCTGTCATGGCAGAAATGTTCACACCACTGTTTCCAAATGGGGCGGTTAATAGTGAAATAACTCCACCCATTGTCACCACATTATTTATGGGTGGTTCATAGCCTGAGTTGTATAAAACTGCTGTGCCTGTGGCATTTTGTGTTGTCATAACTAATAAAAATATTGGCAAAGCCAAAGTCAACATAGAACTTAACGTAAATTCTGGGGTAACCCAAAGTGGTGCTGTGATAGAAACATCAATTTGTGGGTTAACCAATTCATTTTCTAAAAATCCAATAACTAATCCCACAGCTAAAGCAGGAACTACTGGGGCACGCCATTTGTAACGTTTGCCAATAAAAAACATCAAAATCATGCCTAAGCCAAGTAACGCATCACTTTTAAGTGAAGAAAAAACATCCACTCCAAATCTAAATAAGACACCACCAAGCATTGCCATCACAACTGGTCTTGGCACAAGGGCCATTAATTTACTAAACAACCCAGTTGCACCAACAATTATTAAGGCAATTGAAGCCACAACATAAGCACCCAAAACTTCAGCGTAAGGATGATCTGTTAATCCGGTAACTAATAGTGCTGTAGTTGCAGCAGCCCAAGCACCAATAACTGGAATTCCATGTCTCAAGGTAAGAACTAAACCAAATAAACCTGAACCAATAAATACTGTTAATAACCAAGAAGCAAGTTGTTGGTCAGAAAAGTTTCCAGCATCAGCTGCTTGAAACAAAATTGCGATGGGACCAGTGGTTGAAATCAAAACAATTAGAAAACCTGAAAGTAGAGCACCCCAAGTAAATGATTTAGGAATGTTTCTTAGATTCTGCGAGATCGCTTTAAATATTGGAAGATCAGTTGTTCCACGTTCTAGCTGTAATGACATGAGAGATACTTTAGTGAACTTGTTATTTGTTTCAATAACTAAACAGGCCTAAATCCTTCTTTTATTTCGTGCTGGCCATGTTTAATCATTATGTGGTGAGTTGTTGTGTATTCCAAGACTGATTCTTGACTCATATCTTTTCCAAAACCACTTCCTTTCACTCCTCCATGTGGAGCTTCAGAAACAATGGGTAAGTGATCATTAATCCAGGTAACCCCTGCTTGAATTCTTTTTGAAATTTCTAAGGCTTTACCAACATCTTTTGTCCAGATAGAAGAAGCTAAACCATATTCGCTGTCATTGGCTAAAGCGATTGCTTCTTCATCATCCTTAACAGCAGTGATAGTTATAACTGGACCAAAAACTTCAGTATGAATTATGGAATTATTTTGTTTCACATCCGAAAGCAGGGTAGGGGCGTAATAAAATCCTTTGCCCTCAATGTTTTTTCCACCAGTTACTAGAGTCGCCCCATCTTTAATCGCGCTCTGAATCTTTTCATTTACTAAGTTTCGGTGTTTCTCTGAAATCAAAGGCCCAATATCAGTGTTTTTATCTTTTGGGTCTCCTACTTTGATTGACTCCATTTTTTGTTTCATGAGGTTTTCTAATTCCTTAACAACAGTGTGATGAGCATAAATACGCGTAGCGGCAGTGCAATCTTGGCCAGAGTTATATGTACAAGCAAGTGAAATCGCTTGAGCAACTTGAGTTAAATCAGCGTCTTGTCTAACTAATACTGGGGCTTTGCCACCAAGTTCTAAATGAACACGTTTAACACTTTGACTTGCAGCTTGCATAACTTTCTTTCCAGAATCACTTGAACCGGTAATACTTATCATTGAAATTCGCGGATCTTTAACTAACTGTTGGGCAACATCTGCATCACCAAGAACTATTTCAAGTGCACCAGATGGAAAAATTTGTTTTGCAAGTTCAACAATTTTTAAAGTAGATGAAGGAGTTTGGGGCGCAGGTTTAATAACAACGGTGTTACCTGCTGCCATTGCTGGACCAATTTTCCAAATTGCCATGATGAAGGGAAAATTCCAAGGCGCAATTGAACCAATCACACCAACAGGTTTTTTAACTAACAAAGATGTATAACCTTTATTGAATGATCCTGCGCCAGTTCCATCTAATGATCTAGCTGCACCTGCAAAAAATCTAAGATTGTCTAATCCAAAAGGAAACTCTCCGTCGCGCATTGTCGACCATGGTTTACCAGTCTCTGAGACTTCAAGTTCAGAAATTTCATCAGCGTATTTTTCAAGTAAATCTGCAAAATCTAAAAGATGTTTAGTTCTTTCACTTGGAGTAAAACTTGACCAGATAGGAAACGCTTTTGTGGCATTTCCTATCGCAATATCTACTTGCTGAGTTGTTGAATCTGCAATTTCCCTAATTACTTCACCCGTTGCCGGGTTAATTATTGCTCTATTCACTATTTGGCTATAGCTTCAATTTTTGTGGCAGCTTCTTCTATACCTTTTCTTGATCTAACCGCTTCGCCAATTTTACTTAGTTTTGCAAGTAGATTTGTATCGTTAAGTAATTTCTCAATTGCTCCGGTTAGTTCTTCATCTTTGAATGCATAAGTTGCAAGTCTTATGCCATGGCCTTTTTCATGAACTCTTTGAGCATTGTCATATTGATCCCAGAACAAAGGCAGAACAATCATTGGTTTACCAAAATGGACTGCTTCTGTTGTGGTGTTGTTGCCACCATGGGTAATAACTAAATCAACCTTAGGAATAATTGAAATTTGCGGTAAGAACTCGGCACCAATCATGTTTGGGGCTAATTCAAATTCACTTGCTTGTGGACCTTTGGAAACAATAAATTTATGCTTTGTTTTACCTAAGATTCCAATTAATCGTTTCATTAAGTCAACATCAGCAGAGCCCAAGGAACCAAGAGATAAATAGATCAACTTTGAATCAGCTGGCCTATTTGCAACTTCACTTGGTAGTTCGAATGCGGCATCTGTTGAACGAACACTGGAATCAATCCGGTGCCAGTTATTTCCTAATGGTCTTTTATCTGTGTAATCCAATTCAGTTGGATACACATACAAATTTAAGTCTTTTGAAGTATGAATAAAGTCCATATCCGGCAAAGCAGGAGCACCTTGAGAAACTACCCAAGAGTTAAATTTTTCCCACATTGGTCTTTGGGTTTTTTCGTAAGCCTGGTTATAACTTGCCCAAGATGATGGATCGTTTTCTGCTAAACCTGAAAACGGAGGAGCAATTTTATCTCCCAATATTTCAAGTGGATTGCATGAAACTACGCGAACAAAAGGAACTCCTGCTGTAACAGTGGCAGGAAAACAAAGGACGTTATCTTCAATGATGACATCTGGTTTATGTTTGGCAATAATTTCTTTTAATCTTGGTTCGCAATAAATTGCTCCATCAATCAGAGCTTGCCTTGTTGGTGTGACAAACGTTTCTAATTGTTCAACAGTTGGTTTTTTAAATTCAGGAGAAGTATCTCTAATAAAGTCTTTCCAAAATTGGCCCACACTTTGAGCATCAGGATTTTCTGGAGGTGCAGATAAATCAACTAGTTCTTCTTTAAACCCCAGTGGAGATAATTTGCCACCCCAAGAAGATTCAGCAGCAAAAACAACATTATGTCCGCGATTTTTTAAAACATTGCCAATTCCAATACAGTTATTGGTTGGACCATATGCTGATTCTGGCCAGAACAGAATTGTTTTGCCACTCATTTTTTCTCCTCTTTATCTAAAAAACTCTGACGTCTTGTGGATTAAATAATAGGTTCACGTGGCTTCCCACTTCAAGGTTGGCAGATTTATCTGCATAAACTCTCACGATTTCATTGGTAGTTAATTTGACGGTGATGTTTTTCTTTGCCCCAGCAAACACTGCATCGGTGATTTGGCCTGCCCCATTTGCTGCTGGAGTCAAGTTAATGCTTTCTGGTCTGATTAAAACTGTGACGGGTTTTCCTGCAGTAATTGAATGTGAAACACTCACCATTCCCAGGCAGGGATGTTCAAAACCAGAGCTAGTTGAAGTGGCTTTGAGAATGTTTCCTTCTCCGATGAAATCTGCCACAAATTCGTTTGTGGGATTTTCGTAAAGTTCTTGAGGAGTAGATATCTGCTTTATTTCACCCTTATCAAAAACAGCAATTCTGTTAGCTAGTGAAATTGCTTCATCTTGATCATGGGTGACAATAATAAAAGTAATTCCAAATTCATGCTGAATTCTTTTTAATTCGATTTGCATTTCTTGTCTGATTTTTTTGTCTAGAGCACTCAAAGGTTCATCTAGCAATAAAATTTTAGGTTTTCTGGCAATTGCTCTAGCTAGGGCAACTCTTTGTTGCTGACCACCAGAAAGTTGATTAGGTTTTTTCTTTACGTGTTCACCTAAATCGATTTTTTCAATAATTTCATTTGTTTGATTCTTGATTTCTTCTTTTGTTAAGGAGGTGTTTGTTAAGCCATAGGAGATATTTGAAAATACATCCATGTGTGGAAATAGCGCATATGATTGAAACATTAAATTAACTGGTCTAGTTCTAGTAGGAATACTCAATAAATCAGAATCATTTATCAATACTTGACCAGAGTCTGGGTATTCAAATCCTGCAATAATTCTTAAAAGCGTTGTTTTACCACAACCAGATGGTCCAAGAAGTGCAAACATTTCATTATTTTTTATTTCTAAAGAAATATTGTTTAATGCTGTGACTGACCCAAATTTCTTGGTTAGGTTTCTAATTTTGAGTAGGTCTTGACTCATATTGAATCTGCAACCTTTCCAATTCTTTGGGCAAAGATAACTCCCACGAAACTAATTACTAGTAGCAAAGTACCTAACACATTTATTTCTGGAGTTACCCCAAATCTAATCATGGAGTAAATAACCATAGGAAGTGTTGGGGTTTCTGGACCGTTTGTGAAGAAAGCAATCACAAATTCATCCATCGAAAGAGTAAACGAGAGGACAGCTCCTGCAATAAGTGCTGGCATTAATTGTGGGATAGTCACTTTGAAAAGTGTTTTAAGTGCTCCTGCCCCTAAATCAGTTGAGGCTTCTTCAATTGAGGGATCCATTAAACCAATGCGGGCAAGCACAATTGCCACCACAAAAGCTGTGCAAAATACGGTGTGAGAAATTATTACGGTACTCAAATTTAAAGACATTGAAATAGTAGAAAAAGTAGTAAGTAGACCAATAGCTAAAACTAAGTCAGGAACAATTGCAGGAGCAGTTGAGAAAGTCCTTAAGAACCCTCCTGCCTTCATTTTGTTCAAACCAATGGAGATTGTGGTTCCAATTAATAGTGAGAAAAAAGTGGTTACCAAAGCCACAAAGATTGTTCTTTGGAAGCTACTCATGATGGGTTCGTTGCTCCAAATATTTTTGTACCAATCAAAACCAAATCCCTTCCAGATCAGGGAATTACTGCTGGTGTTGAAAGATAAACCAACTACGGCCATTATTGGTAAATATAGGAAGACTAAAACAACTAAAGTGATGATTAAAGATAAATTTATTTTTTTAGGCATTAACGTTAACCCTCTTACTTACATAGCTTTGAATAGAAATCAAAATAATTAAAATTAAAGTTAAGACCAAAGCAAAAGTAGCCCCAAATGGCCAGTCACGGGCTTTCAAGAATTGGTCTCTAACGAGGTTTCCGATCATGACAGTTTTTCCGCCACCAAGGAGTTCTGGAACTACAAAGTTTCCTAAACTAGGAACAAAAACAAATATCAAACCAATTAAAATTCCAGGCATTGCCAAAGGAATTGAAACAGTTCTTAAGGACTTCCAGGCACTTGATCCTAAATCATATGCTGCTTCGCTCAGATTTTTATCAATTTTTTCTAAAGCTGCATAAATCGGTAAAATCATTAATGGTAAGTACAAATAAGTCATTCCCACAATTACTGCACCAGGGGTGTAAAGCATTTCAATTGGTTTATCAATTAAACCAATATTTCTTAAAAACTTATTGATGATTCCTTCATTATTTAATAACACTAACCACGCATAAGTTCTAACAAGAAAATTTGTCCAGTAAGGCAAAATTATGGCAACAATCAAAATTATTTGCCACTTTCTAGAAAGTCTTGAAATAAACAAAGCTGTAGGAAAACCTATTAGCAGAGATAAAATTGCTGTGGCACCAGCAATGAGTAAAGAGTTTAAAATTACTTTAACAAATATTGGATCTGTGGCACGACTGAAATTATCAAAATTTATAGGAGTGGTTACTCCACCGAAACGTCCAGCAGTCAAAACAGACATAAACAACATAGAAATAACAGGTATTGCTGCGAATAATGTTAAGAAAATAAGACCAGGTGATGCCCAAGCCCAACCGAGATGGCGGGAGTTTTCACTCCCGCCATTTTTAACCAATCGGTTACCTAACTAATTAACTTGAAGTTACTTCAGTAGCTAGATCTGTGTACAACTTGGAGTCTGTACCCAAATCAAGAACTACTTCACCCTTTAGTAATTCAGCAGGTGTTAACCCCATATTTGGATATGAGGTTGCAAGTGCTGGATCCAAAGTTTCTGTTGCTGCTTTGTTAGGAACTTTGTAAAGGATGTTATTAGCTACCCATGCATGCACATCTGCTTGCAGAATGTAGTTAATGAATGCGTGAGCTGCTTCTTTGTTCTTGCTTGAAGACAAGATCACCATTGTGTCTGCCCAAAGATCGCTTCCTTCTTTAGGAATTACGAACTTAATGTTTGGGTTTTCAGCAATACCGTAGTTGCACCAACCATCCCATGATTCAGATAGAACTGCTTCACCGGAAACAAGTTTGGTGTAATAAGCAGTGTCATCATAAGCAAGCAATGTTGGTTTAGTTTTCACTAATTGTTCTTTTGCTTTAGCAATTTCATCTGCATTAGTTGTATTCATTGAGTAACCAAGCAGTTTCATTGCAGGAAGTGCCAACCAACGCTCAGTTGCAAGCATTGTGGTTTTTCCCTTAATTGAATCTTTTGGATTCAAAAGGTCATTCCATGAATCAGGAGTGAAGTCAACTAAGTCTGATCGGTAGCAAATTCCAGTTGTTCCCCATGCATATGGAGCTGAATAATTTGTTCCCTTGTCATATGCAAGATCTGCAACTTCTGGAAAAAGATTAGCCAAGTTTGGGATGGCTGCTTTATCAAAGTTAACGATCTTTCCACCATCTGCTAAAGCTTGTGCATATTGTCCACTAACAAATGCAATGTCAATTCCTGAATCGTCAGAGGCAGTTAACTTACCCATGATTTCTTCGTTGTTTGCATGGTTTGTGATGGTGATATCAACACCGATTGCTTCTTTAACCTTTGCTGCCAAATCTTCTGGGTAATAACCAGCCCAGTTAGAAATAACTAATTTTTGTGTTGTTATGTCAACACTTGAATCCACTGTTGCTGAAGATGCATCACCAGTTGATCCACCACAGGCAGAAAGAACTAGTGCAGCAGCTGCTACAACAGATGCAGAAAACTTATGTTTTCGCATTATGGCCATCTAAATTTCCTCCAATTGGTCTACCGAGACTTTAATTATCCCGGCTTATTGCTTTTATGAGTCTGTCAGTTCCCCTAATTGTTTTGCAAGGCAATCGGGAGATCAGTATCAATTTGTTATCTGAATAAGAGGCAAGATAGGGGACATGGCCAATATCGATCTAGGTGCGGGCAAAGAAATTCGCCTTACGCATACTCCTGATTTAGCGTTGAAATTTGAACCCGAGGACTTATCTGGCTTGGTGAAGTGGGCCGTGGGGCTAATTAATAGTAAGCAAGATATTCCAGGATTTAGAAGTCAAAGTGTAAACAAAATAATTGTTGGGGATGAAGAACCTGAATACATTGAGGTTGATCAAAGTAATTCTAGTTTTAGATATGGAAACTATTTAGTAAAAATAAGAAAGAAATTAGATTTAACAAACAGAAGTATCAGAGTTTTATCTGCCTTATCTAAGTCAAGATTTGAAAATACTCCAAAATATTTTGGTCACGTTGAACTTGAAGTTTTTGGTAAATCAGTCGAATTTATAACAGTTTATGAATTCATTGAGGATTCAACTGATGGTTGGACTTGGGCACCTCAAAAACTTGTTAGTAAAGATCTTTATTGGGTTAATCAATTAGGTCAGATTTGTGCTGAGATGCATAGAGACTTGAAAACTATTGCTATTGATGAAAACATAAACTATTTAGAAGTCAGTGAGAAATTAAGAAATGATTTAGCTAACGATTATCAGAAACCAGATAATTATGATTATCAAGGTTATCCTGACCCTGATGAAGTATTTGGATTGTGGCAAGAATTATCAAGTAAATACTTTGCTAAATTGAAACAAATAAAAGATAATTTAAGTTTTTCTAATAAGAATAATCAAATGACACATGGTGATTTTCATGTCGGACAAATTCTAAAAGTGAAAGAAAATTATTTAATTATAGATTTTGATGGATCTCCAGTTTTACAAGCAGAAACAAAAAATGGTGGGGCACCGATTGAAAGTGATGTGGCCCATTTTTTGACTTCGATTGCGCTGGCTGCCCGAGTGGGAGAAAGATTAAATGAAATGGAATACGGGCAATTAAATGAAGTAGTTAAATCGGCTCAAGACGCATTTTTGATGAGTTACCAAAATCAAGCCAAATCTTTGGGCCTTTCTCCTCTTGATTTAGGTTTAGTTGAATATTTAAGCCTTCGACAGTATTTGTTTGAAATAATTTATGCTCAAAAGTATTTGCCTAGATGGATTTATGCTCCCGTGATTTCATTGCAACAAGAATTAGGATAGGGACATGGCTGAAACAAATGTGTCAGGATTTAGTGCTGATCTGGCTCAAATTCCAAATGTCATTGTTAGTGCTAGTAAAGAAAAGATTTGGAAATTACCAGTTATTGAAAAGAATCAACCTATCTATTTTGTGGGCATGGGCTCTAGCTTTTATGCCGCCCAAGATGTGGCAAGACAATTAAGAAGTAAAGGTTTTCTTGCCTTTGCTGAAATTGCCAGTGCGATAACCCCGCAAGAATTTCCTGCCAATTCTTTGGTTGTGGCAATTTCTGCTTCTGGAACAAGTGTGGAAGTTATTAAATTTTTAGAAAATATGCCAGCAAACATAAGAACGATTGGCCTTACTAGAGAAGCAAATAGCAAAATAACCAAGTTAGTTGAAGAGGTTTTGTTACTACCTATTGCGCCAGAAACTGGTGGAGTAAGTATTTGGTCTTATAGAGCAACTTTAATTGGTCTATTTCAACTTTTAGAACAATTAGGAATTGCACCTTCAGTTAAACAATCTTGTGAGATTGCCAGTAAACAAATTCAAAAACTATTGGATTCTAAAAATCAGTGGATCGAATCATTTATGAATTTAACAACTAGTAAAGATGGAATTTGGTTAATGGCACCTGCTGAAAGAAGTGGAAGTGCTTTGCAAGGAGCCTTAATGTTTAGAGAAGGACCAAGATTTTCTTCCGATGGTTGCGAAACTGGTGATTGGTCTCATGTGGATGTTTATTTAACAAAATCACTTGACTACAAAGCTTTAATGTTTACCGGAAGCCAATGGGACAATCAAGCAGTGGAATGGTTAACAAATAGAAATTCTAGTTTTGGCTCAATTGGTACATATGCCAAAGGAAACACTGCTTCAATAAATATTGAATCAGGAGATCTGTTAGCACAAATGTTGTCCGAATTAATTGTGCCCGAGTTCATGGCTGAAAAGTTATGGCAGAAACAATAATGAACAGGATTAAATCAATTGGCTAAAACAATTTTTGCTTTCTTAAATGTTTCTCTAGTTGCCCTCTACGCAATTGGATCTGGTTTATGGGTTAACTCGGGTGATGGTTTCTATAGATCGTTAAAGCGCCCCTTTTGGCAACCACCTGATTTTCTTTTTGGGTTAGCCTGGCCATATAACTTCCTGGTTTTGATAATTGCAGGAATATTTGTTGCTAATAACGCAAATAGTTTCTTCAGAGTTCTTTACACAGTTTTATTTGCTTTTAGTGTTGTCACAGCTTTGTTGTGGGCATACAGTTTTTATATTCAACATAATTTGATTCTTGCTGCTATTTCTTTAGCGGTAACAGCATTACTAACAATTCCCATGGTTGCCATAGCTTTTCAGACCAAAGCTTGGTTCGGTTTGATTCTGATCCCGTATCAACTTTGGTTAATCGTTGCCACGTCCTTGTCGATTGGCTATCAGGTCCTAAACAAGGGGTAAATAGTTCCCAAATCGTGACCTTTATTGTGCTTAAAGCAGATTGACCAAGTAACTAGCCTCGTGAGAACCTCGAGGTGGAGGCTTTGGCTTCTAAGGAGTATTTTTATCACGCCGGGCAGTTTTAAAAAGGAGATTAGATGTTTAAGCAACTAGGACCTACAGAATTGATGATCATTTTGTTCATCATTCTTTTGTTATTCGGTGCAAAGCGCATGCCAGACATGGCACGTTCCCTTGGTCGTTCAGTTCGTATTTTGAAAGCTGAAACTAAAAACGATGGCACCAAGTCAGACGAACAACCAAAAAATCCTGAGGCGTAAATCCGCTTAAATTTAATTTAGGTGGAGGTGTAATTAGTTTTGCCTGCAACAAAAGTGCAGCGATTTAAAGAAATGTCGCTGATTGAACATTTACGTGAATTAAGGTCTCGACTATTTAAAGCATCTGTTGCAATTGTTATTGGAACAGTTGCTGCTTGGGGTTTTTATCCTCAAATTTTCGATCTCTTAAGTCAACCCGTAAATGTCATTGTTGAAAAAGCTCAATCAAATGGTCGAGATGTTCGATTAGTTTTGGGTGGCGTTGCTGATGCATTTGTTCTCCAAATAAAAGTATCTGTTGTGACATCAATGTTGGTCACTTCACCAATTTGGATTTATCAGCTGTGGAGATTTATTACTCCAGGTTTATATAGAAAAGAAAAACTAAGAGCATATCTATTTGCCAGTGTTGCAACACCACTTTTTGTCAGTGGGGCAGTACTTGCTTATATTTTCCTACCTATTGGTTTGCAATTGCTATTTGGTTTTACACCCCTTGGGGTAGGAAATTATGTTCCAGTAGATCGATACTTAAGTTTCTTTCTACGTATGGTTTTAGTGTTTGGAATTAGTTTTCTCACACCTTTATTTATTGTGATGTTAAACATTTTTGACATGTTGGAAGCAAAAGCAATAACTTCAAGATGGCGTTTAGTTGTTTTGATTACTTTTGCATTTTCAGCAATTGCTACCCCAACTGGAGATCCAGTTAACATGACATTGCTTGCCGCACCTGTGTTGTTGCTAATTTCGGTAGCAACATTTATTGCTTGGCTAAACGATAAAAGACGTGCCCGTAAAAGAAAAGATGATCCGGTATTAGGTTTATCTGATGACGAAGCATCCCCTGAACCAAAACCATCCGCTGAATAAACTTTAAGGAGATTTATGAAAACAGTTGTTTCAATGGGTGTGCATATTTTAGATGTTTTAGGCAGACACGTTTCAGAGATTCCACCAGGACAAAACATTGCACTAATTGATGAAATAAGAATCACTGCAGCAGGAACAGCTGCTGGAACATCTGTTGATATGGCAAAGCTTGGTTGCAAAGTTGTGGCTGTTGGTGCAGCTGGCGATGATGAAATGGGCAATGTTTTGTTGGGCATCATGAATCGCTACGGCATTGACACAAGTCATATGAAAAGAAAAAAAGGTGTGCAAACTTCGGGCACGATGTTGCCAATTAGACCAAATGGGGAAAGACCAGCACTTCACGTTATGGGTACTAATGCCACATTTTGTTTTGAAGATGTTCCTCAAGATGTTGTAAAAAACGCTGACTTTGTTCACATCGGTGGCTTTTATTTAATGCCTAAATTTGATGGCGAAGATACGGTAAAAACTTTGAAAGTTGCTCGCGAAGGTAAAGCGATAACCACCATGGATATTTTGGGTGTTAAACAAGACAACATGGCAGAAAAGATTTTGCCAAGTATGCCTTATTTAGATTTCTTCATGCCTAACTTAGAAGAAGCTCAAATGATCACTGGTTTAACTGATTTAGATGAACTTTGTGATTTCTTTCTAAATGCTGGCGCTAAACACGTTGTTCTTAAAATGGGTGCTCGAGGAAGCTTAATTAAAAATAAAGAAGGCATGCGTTTAAGAGTTCCAGCATTCAAAGTTGATGTTGTTGACACCACAGGATGTGGGGATGCTTGGACTGGTGGATTTATTGCAGGACTTTCTCGCGGCATGACTATTGAAGAAGCAGCCAAATTAGGAAGTGCTTGTGGATCATTGGTGGCAACTGGACTTGGATCTGATGCAGGAATTATTGATTTAGATTCCACTTTAGAATTTTCAAAAACAAATCCAACATTGCCTTTAGGGGATTAATTCTAATTAGCAATAAATTAAGGCCTGGATAATTTATCCAGGCCTTAATTGTTTTTGAACTAATTAACTCTTGGAACTAAATGCAGCATCAAATGCAGCACTTGGTGGAGTGAAGTTCAGTTTTCTGATGAATTCAAGAGCTTCTGGTCCACCAATTAGGCGATCCATTCCTGCATCTTCCCATTCAACAGAGATTGGTCCTTTGTAACCAATTGAATTTAAACCACGGAATACATCTTCCCAAGGAACATGTCCATGTCCGGTGGAAACGAAATCCCAACCACGACGTGGATCTGCCCAAGGTAGATGTGAACCTAAACGACCATTTCGACCGTTTAATTGTTTACGTGATTCTTTGCAATCAACATGGTAAATACGATCTTTGAAATCAAGTAAGAAGTTAACTGGATCAAGATCTTGCCACACGAAATGGCTTGGATCAAAATTCAAACCAAATGCTGGACGATGCTTAATTGCTTTCATCGTTTCAACTGTGGTCCAGTAATCGTAAGCAATTTCAGATGGATGAACTTCATGTGCAAACTTCACACCTTGTTTATCAAACACATCCAAAATTGGATTCCAACGATCAGCAAAGTCTTTGTAACCAGCTGCAACCATTTCAGGTGTTACAGGTGGAAACATTGCAACGTAATGCCAAATGCTTGAACCTGTGAAACCAATAACAGTGTCAACACCAAATGCTTTAGCAGCAATTGCTGTTGTTTTCATTTCTTCTGCAGCACGTTGACGAACACCTTCTGGATCTCCATTGCCCCAAACTCGGGAAGGCAATATTGATTTGTGTCTTTCATCAATTGGGTTATCGCAAACTGCTTGTCCAACTAAGTGATTGGAAATTGCCCAATACTTTAAGTTGTGTTTTTCTAAAATATCTTTTTGTTGGCGAACATACTTATCACTTTCAGCAGCTTTAACTACGTCTAAGTGATCACCCCAACAAGCTATTTCTAATCCGTCATAACCCCAACTGGATGCAAGTCTGCACATTTCTTCAAATGGTAGATCTGCCCATTGACCGGTGAATAACGTAATTGGTCTTGACATGTTTTCTTTCCTCCTTATTTTATTGTTTGGAAAGTACCGTTATTTGCGGAACTTTTTTCTACTGCATCTAATACTTTTTGAACTTGTAAACCATCAGCAAATGAAGGTTCAGGATTTGTGTTATTAACAATATTTTCCACAAAATCTTTTACTTCATGTGTGAATGGGTGTTCATAACCGATGATGTGTCCTGGTGGCCACCATGCAGTCATGTATGGATGAACTCCTTCGGTTACCAAAATTCTTTGGAAACCTGCGGTCTCTGCACCTTCGGTGTTATCGAAATACCAAAGTTCATTCATGTCTTCAAAAGAAAACTTCAATGAACCTTTGGATCCAAAGATTTCAAATCCCATATCATTTTTTCTTCCCGTAGCAAAACGTGTTGCTTCATAAGTTGCTAATGCGCCACCATCTGTTCTACCAACAAATACTGCAGCATCATCAACAGTTACTTTGCCCATTTTGTTTCCTGAAGCACTTGCTTGTAAACCTGAATAATCTCCAGGCAGTGGTCTTTCTTTAATAAATGTTTCTGTTAATCCAGAAACACCAATTAGTTTTTGACCTGTAACAAATTGGGTTGTATCAATTGCATGTGCACCAATATCTCCTAATGCACCAGATCCTGCTTTGTCTTTTTCTAATCTCCAAACTAATGGGAAATTAGGATCAACAATCCAGTCTTGTAAATAGCGAGCACGGATGTGAAATATTCGGCCCAGTTTTCCATCACTTATCATTTTTTTAGCAAGTGCCACAGCTGGTACACGGCGGTAATTAAATGCCACCATGTTTTTAACATTTTTGTTGGCATTTGCTGCAGCAACCATAAGTTCTGCTTCTGCAACTGTGTTTGCTAATGGTTTTTCACAAATAACATGTTTGCCAGCATTAAGGGCTGCAATTGCTATTTCTGCGTGTGAATCTCCTGGTGTACAAATATCAATGATGTCGATATCTGAACGTGTTAATAATTTTTTCCAATCAGTTTCAATTCCGTCCCAACCAAGTCGATCTGCTGCTTCTTGAGTGTTGCTTGCGTTTCTGCCACAAACTGCCACCATTTTGATTTCAGCTGGTAGGTCATAAACGATTCCTACGTTTCGCCAAGCTTGAGAATGGGCTTTGCCCATGAAGGCATAGCCGATCATGGCCACACCTAAGGTTTTCTTTGCCATCTGGTTTTGGATACCTTCCTGTATACAGATTCGTAGGCATAACCATAGGCGCATCTTTACGACTTATTCAAGACCGTATTACGCTTCCAGTAACTCCACCTCGATGATGAGGTGAGGACTTTGCGAGAGAGGCTGGTGAAGGTCTTTTGAAAAAACTTATTAACGACCCCTTTGACATGGTCGAAGAAATGGTCGAAGGCTACGTAGCAGCAAACGATCACATTATTAAAAGAGTTGGCAAGCGCTCAATTGCCCGAGCTAATTCCCCGATTCCAGGAAAAGTTGGAATTGTGGTGGGTGGAGGTTCAGGACACTTACCAGCATTTGCAGGTTACGTTGGAAAAGGAATGGCAGACGGTGCTGCTTTTGGAAACGTTTTTGCTTCCCCTCCAGCTAAACCTGTTATTGAAGCAACTTTGGCAGTTAACAGTGGCGCAGGTGTTATGTATACCTACGGAAATTATCAAGGTGATTGCATCAACTTTGATAAAGCACAAGACAAATGCCGCGAAATGGGAATTAAAGTTCAAACCGTTGTATTAAATGACGACGTTTTATCAGCACCAAAAGATCAAGCACATAAACGTCGCGGTATTGGTGGATTGTTTTTAGTTTGGCATGTTGCTGGAGCAAAAGCAGAACAAATGGCATCTTTAGATGAAGTTGTAGCTGTTACTGCAAAAGCAAATGCAAACACTAGAACTGTTGGTGTGGGATTAACTTCCTGCATCGTGCCAGCAAATGGTAAACCAACATTTTCACTACCTGATAATGAAATGGAAATTGGTTTAGGAATTCACGGTGAACCTGGTATTAAAAGAGTTAAGGTTCGTCCAATTGATTCAGTAATTGATGAAATCATGGATTCAATTTTGGCTGATCTTGATTACAAAGGTTCAGATGTTGCCTTACTAGTTAATGGTTTAGGTGGATCCCCAGCTGAAGAACTTTATGTTGTTTATCGCAGAGTTAAACAAATCTGTGATGCTAACAAAATAAACATTAAGTTTAAACATGTTGGTAACCAAGTAACAGCATTAGAAATGCAAGGAACTTCTGTTTCCCTACTTCGTCTTGATTCTGAAATGCACGATTTGATCAAGAACACAACTGTTGATACCTGCATGTACAAGAAGGTGTGAGGAGAGAAAAATCATGGCTAACGTAACTGGAGCTTTAGTAGCTAAATCATTAGTGTTAGTTGCTAAAAAAGTTGAACAAAATAAAGATTATTTGTGTGAACTAGATGGTGAAGTAGGCGATGGCGATCACGGTGTATCAATGACAATTGGTATGCGCGCGGTTTCTCGTGCTGCTAAAGATTTGCCATCCAATTGCACACCAAGTGAAGCCTTTCAATCAGCAGCTGATGCTTATGCCGATGAAGTGGGCGCAACCATTGGGCCTCTTTATGAAGCAGCATTTGCAGCCGCTGCAGAAGTTGTTAAAGGAAAACAAAATTTGAATGAAATCACAGACTGGGCAAATGTTTATCGTGCCATGGCTGATGCAATTCAAAAATTGGGTAAAGCTCAATTAGGTGACAAAACATTGTTGGATGCTTTTTATCCAGCAATTGATCACATTCAAGCCTTAGCTGCAAAAGGTGGCAATCTTGAAGCAGCACTACTTTCAACAGCAGAACGTGCATTAAAAGCTGCCAAGGACACTAGAAATCTTGTGCCCCAAAAAGGTAGAGCATCTCGACTAGGTGATCGCGCTAAAGGACATCAAGACGCTGGTGCAACTTCTCTTGCAGTTGTGCTCAAAGGCTTTGCTGATGGAGTAAAAAAAGGTTAATTAACAAAATTAGGCCTGATTGATTAATTTCAATCAGGCCTTTTTCTATTTCTTATGTATATAGTTTTAAGAAATAGGGAGTTTAAGTGTCAAAATTTTCACATGCCGTAGAAACAGGACTATTTAGAGCCCGCTGGTTATTGATGCCACTTTATGTGGGTCTTGTTGGAGTTTTGATTCTTTTAGCTATCAGATTTGTTCAAGAATTTATAACAATCATTACTCACTTTGGTGATAAATCAAATCAAGAGTTTGTTTTAGAAATTTTGGCACTACTTGATTTAACATTGCTGGCAAACCTTATTTTAATTGTTATTTTTGCAGGTTATGAAAACTTTGTTTCCAGAATTGATGCAGCTCATGAATCAGTTGATAGACCACACTGGATGGGCACAATTGATTTTTCTGGTCTAAAGATTAAATTGATTGGTTCTTTGGTGGCAATTTCTGTTATTGAATTATTAAAGGATTTCATCGAATTATCAGGTGATGCAACAGTAGGTGAAGGAACTAAGTGGAGAATTTTTATTCACTTAACATTTGTGGTTTCAGGAGTTTTGTTTGCTGTGATGGACTGGGTAGCTGACAAAAGAGAAGTTGTAAATATAACAAGGTAATTATTTGACTGGAATTAAAATATCCATTTCACATTTATTACTAGCTGGAAGAAATCTTTCATCATAAAGTTCTAGATGTGGAGCATTTCTCATTTTCATATTCGTGGCAGGAAACCAATTTGTGTAAGCATCAAGATAGCTTTCTCTTAAATTGTCCATAGAACCTTTGTGGGTATATCGAACATATTTTCCTGCTGGAACAACTATGGTTTTGAATTCAAGACCTGGCGGAACTCCTCTTTTGAATTCAACGCCTGCTATGTATTTGATCTTTCCTGGTTGCGAGTCTTGATCAATAGGGATTGAAACACCAAAACAAGTTCCTGTTGATCTAACACCTAATTTTGGGAATATTGACCAAAACTCTTCCCACAATTCAGGTAACAGCGAATTTTCATAATTTGAATTAGGCATCATTATGGAGTTGGTCACAATTTCAAGTCCAGCAATGGTAATTGATGAGTACTCTTTTGCTTTGACTTTTCTTTTAAACATGTTTGGATTCTATGTGAATCACCGATACTATTCTTGTTATGAAAACAAAATTAGCGATATTGAGTGTTGTGAGCCTATTCCTAACAGCTTGTGGTGGCGGAGCAACTGAATCTGCACCAGCAGCAGTAAATGATGTTCCAGTAGTTATTCAAAATCCAGCAGATCCTGCAAATGCTGGTTACTACGTTGATGGAATTCTTTACACATTAGTTAATGGCTCTTTAGAGCAACAAGTAGATAAGTCATCTGATGTTTTGAACAAATTTAAACTTCTTGATTTCAAAGCCGCAGGAGACATTAATAGTGATGGCACAGATGACACCGCCGTAATTTTAATTAATGACGCTGGTGGATCAGGAACTTTTTATTACATCGGAATTCTTACTTCAGGACCAACTCCAATAGTTGAAAACACATCATTCTTAGGGGATCGAATTGATGTTAAAGGTATTGAATTTGTGGGCGGTAAATTCGAGGTTACCTATTTAGATAGAGATGTGGAAACCTCATTTGATAATCCACCAACAATTGAGATAACTGGAATAGCTGAATTTGATCCAGAGAACTCAACTTTTAACTATAGTTGCCGCGACTCTGTTGGAATTTGTTTATAAATTAAAAAACAGCAGCAGTTTCAAGGATTCTAAGAATACTTGAGCGCATATGTGACATGTGCGCAATAACTGCTGGTTCAATTGCTTTCAAATCTTTGCTAACTATTACTTTCGCTAAAACTTCATGTTCTTTTGAACATGAACCTAATCTGTTTTCATAAACTGCAGATTTGGTCCAAAATCTTTGGATCTTTCTTCTTGTCACAATTGCTAATCCAGCAACTGTTTGGTTATCTGCGGCTTTAATAACCAAGTCATGAAACTTAGTGTCAGCTTTGCTCCACTTTTCACGATCATTTTTTTCAGCAGCATCAATCATTTCTTGACTGATTGCAATAAGTTCATCAGCACTTTTCTTGTCTAAGTTTTGAGCAGCTTTAGTGAAAAGATAAGTATCAATAATTTGTAATAAGTCACAAGCTTCTTCAACTTGCTTAGGGGTAACAAGGGCCACACTAAATCTAGATGAATCACTTTTAGTAATAAGTCCTTCAGATTCAAGTCTTTGTAAAGCTTGTCTAATTGGTGTTCTAGAAATACCTAATTGGCTTGCTAATTTGTTTTCACTAATGGGTGCATTTGTGGGAAGTTTAAAAGAAGTGATCGCTTCAACTAAATAGTCGTAGGCATCAGTAACTAGGGAAGATGCCTGCGACTCGTTAGTTTTTGTGGTCATGATTAAACGCGATCAACAAATTCTCTGTTAGTAACTGTTACTGGAACTTTTGTTAATTCCAAAATAGCTTTGGCAGTGTGTTCTGATAAACGACGAAATGCTTCTTCGCCTTTTTCCATGGTGGCTCTCATTGGATTACCAATTGTGCCAGATTCCACAAATTCATGGTGATCCATAGGGAATGTGAAGTATTGGTAACCTTCAAATTCAACATCTGGCATGCCATCATTTTTTTGGAAACTCTTTGGTAAGAAACTTGGAATGTGTGCTTTTTCAGGATAAGCACGTTCCATTCTCACCAAGTCTGGGTCATAGGCCATGTCTTGTGAAGTTTCTAATTCAGATGAATGCCAACCTGGTGTTTCTTCTGGTGGGTTTTCCATTAATCCTTCTAGCACTCCAACGTAGCGTTCCATGTATGGACGAACAAAACCAATTAGTGCTCCAGTTTCGTAGCGTAATTTTCTTAACACTGGATCAACAACTTTAGTGTTTGATCCATGTCCGTTAATGAAAATAATTCTGTTGAAACCATGATGAATTAAAGATCTAGCAACGTCATACATCAAAGCATTTAATGTGGAAGCTTTAATTGTGATTGTTCCTCTTCCTTCACCTGGCAAATGCATGTGTTGTGGTGAATAACCTGTCCAGATTGGGGGAGTGTGAAATACACCAATTGCTTCAGAAACTCTTTGGGCAACTTCAATTGCAGTAATGGTGTCTGTGAAAAGAGGTAAATGTGGACCATGTTGTTCAGTTGAAGCCATTGGCACAAGCACTGTGTCTTTTTCTTTTAAGTATTCGCGAATATCGACAAAGGACAACTCAGTCATGTCCCAGGAACGAAATTTTGCTCTGAACGCATCATCACCTGTGGTGAGGCGTTGAAACTTTCTGATTGGGTGCTTTGCCATTTATTTTTTCTCCTTATTCATCATGTCGATAAAAAGTTTACCGACTGCTATTCCAAATTGCGCATCGTTAACGTGCATCTCGAAGCTTTCGACCTCAATGTCGTCTTTCAAGTCGTTTTGCATTTGATCCATAAATTTTTTATCAGCTGCAGGATCAAAGAAAACACCACCAACTTTGTTAGGAATAGATATTCCTTTGGTGGGAATTGCTACTTTCACTGCACCCTTTGATTCATTCAAAGAATCAGCAAACTTTTTAGCTAACTTTTCCATCTCTTCACCATCTAGTCTTACTAACCAATATTCAGGATTGTGGTTATAAAGAGGTCTATCTTTTAATTCTGCAGGAACTGTGTGAGCATGAAAAACAATAAAATCAACACAACCAGGCACTACTACTTGGGGTAAACCTAATCTTCCTGCAACTTTTAATCTGTTTTCGTTTGCAACATGAATTCCACCAAACATGTTTGCAGCCATTTCATTGGTTGTGAAATCAATGATTCCTACAAATTGACCAGCTTGGGCTAACTCTTCCATCGCAGGTCCACCAACACCGTTGGCGTGAAATACCACTAATTCATAACCTGCTTCTTTCATTAATGGTTGCATCGCAGTTATTGCTGTGTTGGTATTTCCTAGCATTGTTACGGCAACTGCTTTTGTACCAGGTTTTGGTTTTGCTAATTGATGACCTTTTTGGATCATTCCATAAACTGCAGCAGCAGCATTATCAAAAATAGTTTTGGAAATGTCATTTAATCCCAAGATGTCAACAATGGAATGCATTGTCATCATGTCGGTGGTTCCAACTAATGGTGCAAATTCATGTTTACCGGATGCAATAGGTGAGATAACAATTTTTGGTGCCCCAATTGGTAAAGCCATTAATGCTGCAGCTGTCATCACGCCACCTTCAGCACCACCTAAACCAATTCCGCCAATTACTTCTTTGTTGGCAACCATCTCGCTAACTTTTTTAATAACAAATTCACGCATTTGTTCCACAGCAAGACCGCGAGATCCTGCGTTTTGAACTTTTTCAATTGTGGTGCCACCAAATTGGGCAAGTTGTGCTTTAGAAAAATCTGGGGTGATTCCGATTGGTTCACCCAATATTCCTACATCAATTACGTAGGGATTAAGTCCGTACTCTTTTAATTTGTCTCTAACATAAGCGACTTCGGGGCCTTTGGTGTCGAGTGTGCCAATTACCAGCACTAAATCTTTCACCAAAGTCTCCCGAAGTCGTTAATTTATGTTTCTTATTTAATTAAATAAGAGGTAGTAATGTATCTGCGTTCTCTTTAACCAACCAGTCATAAAATTCTTCGGTAAGAATTGATGAACCGTGGTCAATGATGAACTTCAATTGATCTGGATCGATTCCTGGTGGATTCATATCCAAAGCATTTGGGAACTTGTTTGCTGGAGTTCTATCAACTGGAGCAACAAATTCTGCAGTTAGCGCACCGTCATAACCAATTTCTTTCAAAGTGGCTACAACTTTCTTCCAGTCATAATCACCGTGTCCTGCTGGCATACGGTTGTTATCTGCAACGTGGAAGTCGTTTAGTTTCTTGCCAGCTAAACGAATTGCTGCGTATAGGTCTTCTTCTTCGATGTTGATGTGGAATGCGTCTAGACATACTCCACAATCTGGACCAGTTGCTTCAGCTAAAGCTAGAGCTTGTTCGCAACGGGTAATGAAATAAGTTTCGAATCTGTTTAGAGGTTCGATTGCTAACTTCACACCTGCAGCTTGGGAGTGTGCATAGATATCTTTCATTCCTGCAACTGCCCAGCTCCATTCTTCTTCTGGAGTTGCATCTGGAGTAATTTTTCCTACGGTTGCTGGAACAATTGTCATTTCTGTTCCATCAAGTTCTTTAACCATAGTGATGCAATCTTTTACATACTTAACACTTGCTGCTCTTTTTCTTTCATCTTTTGCAACAAGATTTCTTTCACCAAGCATCAGAGTTACAGAACCCCAACACTTTAGGTTGTATTTCTTTAATAAATCACGAGTATCGGCAGATGGATATTTTTCTGGCTCTCCACTGATTTCAATACTCTTGTAACCGTATTTAGCTAGTCGGGCGATGGTTGTTTCCAACGGCTCGGCACGCATCCAGTTATGCATAGATAAATGCATTGCTTTTCCCTTCTAGTAACTAAGTTCTTAGTTACTAAACCTTGTTGTTTTTACGCAGAACCCGGAGGACCAAACCCAAGTTTTCCTGGGTTCATGATGCCGTTTGGATCCCACGCTTTTTTTAGACTCAACATGAATTCCCATGATGAACCGTGTTGTGCTTTCATGAAACGTCCTAGTTTTAAACCAACACCGTGGTGTTCGTTTAAGGTGCCACCATTTTTCAAGGACGCATCAATTGCTGCGTTCCACAAATCGTCGTGCAATTTCATGGCTTCGTCAATATCTGTAGGTGGGTTATCTACATAGAAGCGGTCATAAATCATGCCGCCCCAAGGAAACCAGTGAGAAAAGTGAGCGGTGTAGCGAGCTTTGTGGTGAGCAAACTGTTTTTCCACCACTTCCTTTTTGGCTTTGTAGATGGCAGGTAAATCATTAAATCTGGCACAAGTATCTGTGGTGCCATAAATCATTGGTGGGGCAGGAATATTGCCATGTTTAAATGGCTCATATTTCCCGTCCCACCAGTTTTGACCAACTTGCGGTCCGTGTGGTTTACCGCCCACACCAGTGCAAATCAAATCTATTTCTTTTGCTTCCAAATCAGTTAATGATTTGGTGCCATCACACATGATGACCATTAATACACCTTGCACACCAAGGTTTAAGAATTCTGAAAGTTTTTTAGTATCAGCTTCGTCATAAAGTCTGATAACTGCAGGCTTCCATCTCTTAGTCATAATTAATCTGGCAGCTTCAATGCCAGTGTTTACATCTTTGAAACCATATGACAAGAACACTCTTGATTCAGGTAAATGTTCTAATCTCATCGCAGCTTTGGTAATAACACCAAGGGTTCCTTCACTACCAACAAGAGTTTGAATAATTCCTGGACCTGAAGCATGACTTGGAACTGGCAGAGTGTCAATTACTTTTCCATTTGCCATTACAGCTTCAATTTGTAAAACTAAATCTTCTGCTTTGCCATATTTAGTTGAAACCACACCAGAGCCTCGGGCAGCTAAACTTCCCCCAATAGTTGCACCAAAAAAATGTGAACCAGGGTAATGAGGCATTGTTAAACCTTTTGCATTTAATACTTTTTCTAATTCAGAACCATCAAGACCTGCTTCAACTGTGACAATCATGGAATTTTCATCAATATCAATTACCTTGTTTAATCTTTTTAAATCAAGTGCAATTCCGCCATATAAAGCAAATGTTCCTGATTGTGTTCCAGATCCTCCACCTCGTGGAATTACTGGCATGCGGTAATCGTTGGCCAAAGCTACAACTTTAGAAACTTCTTCAGTTGATTTAGGTGAAACCACTAAATCGGCAATTGGTAGTTCTTCATTTTTTGATAACAAATACTTACTCATCCAAGACCAGTCACTGGCTTGTTCAATTCTTTTGGCTTTATCTTGGGTGACATTTTCATGTCCCACGATGGCGCCGATTTCTCGAGCTATTTGGTTGATTAAATAATTTGATCTGGTTTCATTGTGCGTTAACGCCATTTTTTATCTACTGGTCCTCATCGTTTTAGTATTCAATTCTGTATACAGAATGGGACATTACCCTTAAATTCTGTAATCGGTCAAGTGATGTTTCTCTGAGGAAATCGCACTATATATATGTGCAGATTGTTTTCTATATATAGACAACTAAAGACAAAGAGACAGTTTCACATTGTGAAAGAACTACTTATTTAAAGTCTTAACCATTTCACGACAAAAGTCAGGAATGTCAGCTACTACTCGACCCCAAACTAAATTGCCTTCACTAAAGGCTGCTTCATCAACCCAAGTTGCTCCAGCATTAACCAAATCATCTTTAATGCCCAAAGAACCAGTTGCTTTTTTTCCTTTTAAAATATCTGCTGAAACTGCTAATGATCCACCGTGGCAAATAATTCCAATTACTTTATTTTGAGAATTAATTTCCTTAATCAAATTAATTACATTGTCATATCTTCTTAATTTATCTGGTGCCCAACCTCCGGCTAGAACTAAACCTTTTAAATCATTTGCTTTCAAATCAGAAATCAAAACATCAATATCAATCTTTAAACCATTTTTGCCAGTGATTTGTTTTTTATCTAAACCAGCACTAACACATTTAAATCCATCTTCTTCCAAACGCATTCTGGTTACGTGATATTCCAAATCTTCAACACCATCAGCTATAGGAAATGCAATTGTTCCTTTACTCATTATTTTCTCGCTTCCTTTTCTAATTCATTAATTTGTTTAACCTTTGGTGCACTTGGTCCTTGTTCATCAAAAACATAATCAAGCCAAGGCTTGATAAGACTTAAAGCTAATTCTGGTGCAATAACGCGAGCACCCATTGTTATTACTTGACAGTTATTACTTAACACTGCTCTTTCTAAAGAATATGGATCATGAACTGTTGTTGCTCTAATTCCTGGAACTTTGTTCGCAGAAATTGCCATGCCAATTCCGGTGCCACAAACTAATAAACCACGATCAGCTTTTTGATCTTTAATTTTTTCACCTAAGGCAAATCCAATATTTGGATAATCTGTTTTGTCATCTAATGAGGTAACACCCATTTCGATGACTTCAGAAACTCGAGGATCACTTTGGAGGTATTTCTTAAGTAGTTCTTTAAGTTCAAAGCCAGCAAAATCAGAACCTACGACAATTCGGTATTTAGTCACACCAGCCTCAGTTCTATATTCGCTTTTGCGAAGAGCGATTTACTCCCCATAGCCCCTCACAATAGCGTTATCTAATTGTTACGAATAAATGTCCATTTGCCTTGACGGGATACCTATCTGTATCCCATTATTGCCTTTAAGACCGACCTATCTTGGGTCGATCTTTTTTGAGAAGGAGCTCACTTGTCAGAAGAGACAAAAATGAAGCTTGACCGTCGTCGCCTTATAAAGGCTGGCGCCGCGGCAGGCGTTGCAATCCCAGCAGCTGGTCTGTTGGCAGCTTGCAGCAGTGGAGATTCAGCAGAAGGCGGCGCAGCCCCTTCAGCAGATTCACCATTGTATGGAAGCAACGCAGAAAACATGCAAGGTAAAACAATTGACTTTGCATATTCACGCGTTGCAGGTTGGCCTCCAAGTTCTGCGCCAGCAACACTATGGCCAGACTTTCAAGCCTACGCAAAAGAAAAATATGGTTACACAGTTAACGATATTACTTTCATCGAAGGTGGATTCGGAGAACTTTTCCAAAAGATTTCTCCAACACTTGCATCAGGATCACAAGATTACAATCTTTTGATCGTTGATTCACAATGGTTAGGTGCACTAGCAGAACCAGGTTGGATTGTTAAGGCAGACGATGTCTTCGCAGCTAACCCAGAACTAGACATCACACCATTTTCAAGTTTGGTAACAAACACTTACCAGGTTTACCCAGATGGTTCAGGAATTCGTTGGGGCTTCCCACAAATGCCTGATACACAAGGTGTATTCATGCGTAAAGATATGTTAGAAGATCCAGCAGAACAAGCTGCATTCAAAGCTAAAACTGGTAAAGATCTTCCAACAACAGCTGAAGCAATGTACGAAATTGAATTCACAGATCTAGTTGAGATCATTGAATTCTTCCATCGTCCAGACAAGGAAATGTACGGAACAGCAATGATGTATTCGAAAGAATACGATTTCTTTAGCTGTGCCTACTATCCATTCGCTTATTCAACAGGCGGAAAGATTTGGGATCCAGCAACTTCAGATGTTTACGGAATTCTAAACTCTGATATCAATGCTGCTGCAATGGATCAATTCATTGGTTTGATGAAATATCAACCAAAGGATGCTGCTTCATTCGGTATCGGTAACCTACTCGACCTTTTCAACGGTGGAAAATGTTTCTCCGCTTGGCAATGGTTAGCAGTTGGTAAGTTTATGGGTGGACCAGATGCTGTTGTTAAACCAGATATGGTTCTCTCAATTCCACTTCCAAAGTGGAACGGACAACTTATTGGTGCAATGGGTGGTCAACCATGGGTAATCAACTCCTTCAATGATGACGATCACATGAGAGTGGCAGTAGACGTTCTCAAGTGGTGGTACACCAAAGAAACTCAAGACAAGTTCATCAAGAACGAAGGTGGATTGCCTTGGAGTAAAGAAGGTGCTGCAAACCCTGAGTACCTAGAAGTCGCTCACTATGTGAAGCCATTCCTCTACATGTTAGAAGAAGGCCGCTCACAAGACTTCTGGCATTTGCCTGAATATGCTGAAATGCTCGCAGTACAACAAGAAGCCTTCAACGGTGTCGCAACTGGAACAGTTAAGACATCAAAAGAAGCTCTTGAATACGCTGCAGCAAAACAACAGCAAATTCTGTTCAATGCTGGCCGTACCCAGACAGCTCCTCCGGAGAATGTCGACTCTCTAACTCTCTAAGGGTTAAGAGCAAAGATCATTGTGTTGGTGTCCTGGTTAGCCAGGGCACCAACACAACTCTTATGATTGGCGTCAAGTTAAATTTTTAGTAAGTAACCTTTAGTCACAAGGGATGGTAATGGCCAAGAGCGTTGAGACACTTGAGAAATCCATCAAGGATGTTCCAAAGGCTAAGAAGCCAGAGTCAAAAAAGAATTGGTTTTCTTGGGGTTTATTAGCTCCAGTTTTGTTCTTCTTTATTTTAATGAGCGTTTTACCAACAATTTGGATGTTTGGTTTAGCTTTTTATGATTACACTCTTACTTCAGCAAATAAACCAAAATTAATTGGTTTTAGAAACTTTTTTGATTTCCTAGCAAATCAGCAACTAGCAGGATCTGTTTCCAGAACATTTGTTTTCTTACTTTGTGCAGTTATTTTACAAACATTCTTGGGAATTCTAATTGGTGTTTTGTTCTGGAAGAACGACAAGATGCCAGGACGACGTCTTGCTTTAACTCTTTTCTTTACTCCAATGGTTGTAACACCAATTGCAACTTCACTTTTTTGGAAATTCATTCTTGATCCAACACTGGGTGTAATAAATTATTTTGTTTCAGTTTTAGGATTTGAAAGATTTGACACTTTAACTGATCAAACTTTGGCTTTCCCAACACTTGTCTTTGTTGATACCTGGATGTGGACACCATTTATGACTTTGATGACATTGGCAGCCCTTGGTTCTGTTCCAAAAGCTGAATTAGAAGCAGCACAAGTTGATCGTTTGCCATTAACTCGTTTAATCACCACAGTTATTTGGCCACATGCAAAATTCATTTTAGGTTTGGGAATTTTGTTAAGAACAATTGATGCTTTCAAGACCATGGACTTGGCATATGTAATGACAGGTGGCGGTCCAGGAGATAGAACAGAATTAATTGCAGTTTCTCTGTATCGATTCGCCTTTAAGTCATTCAAACTTGGTTATTCGTCAGCCGTTTCTGTTTTCTTGATGTTTATTGCAATTGCTTTGACTGCGATTTATCTATATATCTTGAACGCAAGAAAGAAGGCTGAACAATAAAATGGCTGAAACAATTTTCAAACCAAAACGTAAAGCTGGCCCAATTAAGTTTGCCACCATTGGTGCTTGGTCTGTGGCAATTTTGTTCTTTCTTCCTGTGGCTTGGATTTTCTCCACAGCTTTCAAGCCAAAAGACAGCATCGTGGTTTCTCCGCCAGTGTTTTTCTTCAAACCAACCCTTAACAACATCACCGAAGCCTTGAGTTTTGATAATACTTTTGATTACTTCACTCATTCCATTGTTTACTCATTCGGATCTGTAATCATTGCAATTCTGGTGTCATATTTAGCTGCTTATTCATTCTCACGCTACAAACCAGCAGGAACTGACTTCTTAATGTTCTTGTTGCTTTCAACAAGATTTGTTCCAGCAGCAGCTTTCGTGGTGCCTTATTTCCAATTGTTTAACTTACTTAAATTAAAAGACACCTACATTGGTTTGATTGCGTTCTACGCGATGTTTTCAATCCCATTCTCTGTTTGGATTCTCAAAGGATTCTTAGATGGAATTTCACAAAGATTTGATGAAACCGGTTTAGTTTATGGCGCTTCTCGTTGGCACATTATGTTTAAAGTAATTCTGCCTCAAGTTAAACCTGGTTTAGTGGCATCTTTTGTGTTCAATATTTTGTTTGTGTGGAATGAATTCTTGTTCAACTTCCAACTTGGTGGAGCAAAAACATTTGGTATTCCAGTTGGTTTGTTTACCGGATCTACTAAAGGTGGAGCAATTGACTGGGCTTATGTTGCCTCCATTGGAACACTTTATGTATTACCTCTGGTAATTGTTATTTATGCTTTCCAGAAGTATCTACTAGTTGGACTCACCTTCGGAACTGTTCGAGGTGAGGTATAAATGGCTACCACTGTAAAAGCTAACAAAGGTCCTTTTGCGGCTCGTGCGCAAAGAATAAATATTTATCTACTTATTGTGGCTCTTTTGATGTTGGCTCAACAATTTACCTACACCGTTTATGTGTGGGGTTTTAGACTGCTTTTTGTAGTTGTTACCTTGCAAGTTGCCCTTGGCAACATTAATCCTGAATGGGATGGCAAGAAAACTTTAAGAAAAACTTTAGTAATTCTTTTGGTAATTGTTGTAATTTTTGCTTTCTCAATATTAGTTACACCATATTTAATTGAGCTCGGTAGACCTAAGAGAAGTTTTTAAACAGGAGAATATTAAAAATGGCCGATTTAGCACTTAAAGTTACAGGACTGTCAAAGTCCTATGGCAATAAAGTTGTTTTAGATAACCTTTCTTTCACAGCTGCCATGAATGATTTTTCTGTTATTTGTGGAAAGCCAGGAAATGGTAAATCAGTTTTAGTTAGAACTATCATGGGCTTAGAACCAGTTGATGCTGGACAAATTATTGTTCGAGGTCAAGATGTTGCCAAGGCATCTGCTGGTGAAAGAAATATTGGTTATGTGCCACAAAGCTTTGCTCTTTATCCACATTATTCAGTTCAGGAAAATATTGAATACCCTCTAGTTTTAGCTAAGGCAACAGATGCCACAAAGAAAGAAGCAGTAGAAAGAGTTGCTGAATTATTAAGAATTAAAGACTTACTAGGAAAAAAACCAGAACAATTATCTGGTGGACAAAAACAACGAGTGGCTATTGCTCGAGGTTTAGCAAAAGCAACAGATGTTTATGTATTAGATGATCCATTGGTGGGGTTGGACTTTAAACTTCGCGAAAGATTAATTGATGATTTAAGAAAAACCCAAGAAGAACTAAAAGTTTCATTTGTTTACATGACTTCTGATCCATTAGAGGCTTTGTCTTTGGCAAGAACTGTCATGATCTTGGCGCAAGGAAAAATTGTGCAACAAGACTCACTTGATGTTGTTTATGACACCCCTAATTCAGTGGCAAGTATGAATTCACTTGGTTTTCCTGAAGCAAATATTTTGCCAGGTGAATTATCAGGAACTACTTTCACATCAATTTTGGGAAGCATCAAAGTCAAGATGGATTCAGCTTCTTCAAATGTAGTTGCCGGTATTAGACCAGAAGGTTTCGTTATCGGCTCAGGATCAACCAGTGCCCAGGTTGGTTTAATGGAAAATCTTGGTTCTGAATTTGCTGTTTATTTTGAAGTTAAAGATAAGAATTTTGTGACCGTTATATCAAGAACAGACAATGAATCTTTGGCGAAGTTGAAATCAAATACAGTTTCAGTTTCCTATAAACCAGAAGCTCTTGTTTTGTTTGATGCCACTTCAGGTATGCGCGTAGGTCAAGGAGTTTCCCATGTATGACATTAGATTAGAAAATGTAACTAAGAAATTCGCTGATTTCACAGCAGTAGACAACATCAGCTTCACAATCCCTAAATCTTCAGTAACCGTTTTACTTGGGCCTTCAGGTTGTGGAAAAACAACATTGATGAGAATGATTGCTGGTTTAGAAACTCCTACTTCAGGAAAAGTATTCTTTGGTGAACACGAAGTAACAAATGTTCCAACTAAAAGAAGAAACATTGGAATGGTTTTCCAATACCCAGTAATTTATCGCGGTACAAGTGTGAGAAAAAATCTTGAATTGCCTTTGTTGTCTGAAAAACTAAGCAAAGCTGAATTAGATAAACGAATTGATGAAGTTGCAGAGATTTTGGACTTAACCAGTGTTTTGAAACGCCAAGTTGAAGAATTAGATAACGGAACACGTCAAAAAATCGCGGTAGGCCGCGAAGTAGCACGTCAACCAAGAATCATTTTGTTTGATGAACCAATTACCAACATTGATTTAACATCCAAGTTAGAACTGAAGCGAAGCATGAAAGAACTATTTGGTCGTTTGCAACAAACAATTGTTTATGTAACACATGATCAAACCGAAGCAATGACTTTGGCAGATCAAATTGCCTTGATGCAAGATGGTGTTATCACCCAGTCTGATTCACCTAAAGAAATTTATGAGAAACCAAACAGTCAATTTGCTGGTTGGTTCTTAGGAAATCCTGGTATGAACTTTGTGCCACCAGAATTTATTAAAGTTTCAGGATCAAAAATTACTTCACCACTATTCACTCAAACAATTGATTTAGGATCAAAAGCATCAAGTGTTGACACATTTGGCGTAAGAGCTGAAGGAATTAGTGTTACGACTTCGCAAGCAAAAGATGGTGTGCAAGCAAGAGTTA
>Ga0208594_1000073_pt1 | contig 34363 bp, 30 predicted proteins | sample LakMenEpi14Sep10_FD_150699 | JGI IMG/M metagenome (GOLD analysis project Ga0208594, IMG submission 150699) | Freshwater microbial communities from Lake Mendota, WI - 14SEP2010 deep hole epilimnion (SPAdes) | ecosystem: Environmental > Aquatic > Freshwater > Lake > Epilimnion/Euphotic zone ...
ATTGGGTCGTTAAGTTTCTTGGCAAGATCCACCGCTGATTCAGGAGAGCGTAAGAACAGGGCATCGGCGTGTATCAGCTCACCTAAAAATGTTCGAAGTCCGTCCGGCCGCGAGCGTTCCCATTTGCCAAATGCGACAAAGTCGATGAAGTCAAATTCGTTATCAAGCAGAAACTTCGATAGGTCGCCAAAAAGCGGTTGTGATTGGTACATCTCACGGAATTCAACTTCGACTTCTATGCCAAGGCAGCAATGAAGCGTCGCCGTAGCTCCTTGAAGAATGTCAAGTTCGCTTCCTTGCGTATCAAGCTTAAGAAAGTCGGGTTGTATTTTTGAAGCAAGCGCTGAATCAAGCGTAATCGCAGACATTTGTTCGACTTTTTCTACATTCCATTTATGTCCGTCGTTGTATTTTGCAAAATGTTTGCTGTTTGGCTTCAAAACAGAAGATTGGCGTGGGTGCTTGCACAGAAAGAAGTCAATTTCGCGATGCGTGCTTGCTAGTGGAGAATTCACGCGGTGAAGAGACCTTAGAGAGGTGCTCTCTAACCTCTCGATAGATTCTTTGGCTCGGGGGTCTGGTTCTACTGCAACTAGATCAACCAAACCGGAAAAAGGTTTCCAGCGATCTTGCAATCCGCCGGCAGCGCCGATGTCTACAAGCGAAATTCCACTCTCACACAAGATGATTTCGAGTTGTTTCTTGAGATTTAAATCTCGCTTTTTGATGAACCATGATCGAAGTGCGGTTCTGATTGAAAACATGTGGACTTTCTACGATTGGTTCAATTTTTGTGGAGGGCTGAGTTGAGACCGCCCCAAGAGCCGGTCCGTTGAGATGCTTCAACGGCACCGGTTTGGCTGTTGCGACGGAACAATAAGTTGTTGGCGCCAGAAAGTTGACGAGCTTTGACGATTGTTGCATCAGGAAGTTTGACCAAGGTGCCGCCCGTGACATAAAGACCTGCTTCGATAATGCAGTCGTCGCCAAGACTGATGCCAAGACCGCTGTTGGCGCCGAGCAGACATCGCTTGCCAACGCGGATTACTTCTTTGCCGCCGCCCGAAAGTGTGCCCATTATTGAGGCACCGCCGCCAATGTCTGAGCCATCGTCGACAATGACACCAGCAGAAATTCGACCTTCAACCATTGATGTGCCGAGTGTGCCGGCATTGAAATTGCAAAAGCCTTCGTGCATCACTGTTGTGCCCGGCGCAAGATGAGCGCCGAGGCGCACGCGTGATGCGTCGGCAATGCGAACACCACTTGGCACCACATAGTCGGTCATGCGTGGAAACTTGTCGACACCGTGGATCGTCAAATTCTCACCGCGGCGGCGCATGTTAAAAGTGACCTCGTCGATTTGATCTAGCGGTACGGCGCCGAGTGAAGTCCAGGCGACATTAGCTAGCAAACCAAAAATGCCGTCGAGGTTCATCGAATTTGGCAAAGCCAAACGGTGAGACATCAGGTGTAGGCGCAAGTATGCGTCTGTGGCATCGCGTGGTGCTGCGCTCGTATCTATCGAGACATTGACTGGCACGATGCCAACACCCCGACGTGGATCAGTGTGCGCTTCGGGCAAAGATGACAAAAACTCATCGGGCGCTACTTCGCCCCAGCCAAGTTTGCGAAAAAAGACATCGAGAACTGTGTCGTTTGGTGCGACGGTTGCGATGCCAACACCCCAAGCGAGTTTCGTGTTGCTCATTATTCGAACACCTCTGGTCGCAATGTCGGAAACAGAATTACATCTTTGATGCTGGTTGCACCACTCAACAACATAACCAAACGATCGATGCCAATACCGAGACCGCCAGTTGGTGGCAAACCAAATTCGAGCGCACGTAAATAGTCTTCGTCGATGGTGCCGGCTTCGAGATCGCCGGCGAGTTTTGATTTGGCTTCTTCGTTGAAGCGCTCACGTTGTTCGATTGGGTCGTTTAACTCGCTGAAACCATTGGCGAGTTCATGGGTGCCGACGAACAATTCGAATCTTTCAGTCAAAAATGGGTCGTTGCGATCGACCCGCGCCAAAGGCGAGATTTCAACCGGATGACCAGTAACGAATGTTGGTTCGATCAAAGTTGATTCGGACTTTTCGGCGAAAATTTCTTCAATGATGCGACCAGAACCCCATCGTGCCTCAACGTTGATGCCATTCTTTTTTGCGATTGCTCGAAGCGAATCAACTGATTGCGACGGATGAACTTTTTCACCGACTGCCTCGCTAGCGAGGTCAATCATGCGAACCCGGCGCCAAGGTTTGGCAAGGTCGCATTCAGTGCCGCGAATGTTTACAAAAGTTGTGCCGAGCGCGTCGTTTGCCGCATTGCGGATTAGAACTTCGGTGAGATCCATGACGTCGGTATGGTCGGCAAATGCTTGGTAAGACTCCATCATTGTGAATTCAGGATTGTGACGTGTCGAAATGCCCTCATTGCGAAACACACGGCCAATTTCAAACACACGTTCCATGCCGCCGACGATCAGTCGCTTGAGATGCAACTCGAGAGCGATGCGCAAGAAAAGTGGCATGTCAAGGGTGTTGTGATGGGTGAGAAATGGTCTGGCGTGTGCACCGCCAGCTTCGATGTGCAAAACAGGTGTTTCGACCTCTATGTAATCGCGCTCACGAAGCGTTCGGCGAAAGCTGGCGATGGTCGCATGCCGCACTTCGAAGACTCGACGTGCTTCATCGTTGACAATGAGGTCGGCGTAGCGTTGGCGATATCGCGTATCGATATCTGTAAGGCCATGAAACTTGTCGGGGAGTGGTCGTAACGCTTTTGAAAGCAACTCGACTGCGGTCACTTTTATCGATAGTTCGCCTTTGCGCGTTGTCATGACCGCACCGTGGGCACCAACCCAGTCGCCTAGATCCAAATTATTGATCGCGTCAAATTGTGAATCACCAACAGTTGCTTTCGAAACAAACAACTGGATCTCTGCACTTCGGTCTTTGATCGTTATGAAAATTAGTTTGCCTTGGTCGCGCTTGAGCATGATTCGCCCCGCGACTGTAGCGACTGTCTCTGTTTCTGAGCCGGCTTCAAGAGATGCAAACATTTCACGCAATTCGCCGAGCGTGTGCGTTCGGTCAAATCGGTATGGATAAGGATTCGAACCAGTACCGCGTAGTTCGTTTACTGCATTCAGTCGACGAGAGCGCTCAATCGCAAAGCCGCTGGCGCGTTCAGCCTCCGACTTCTGGTCTACTGCCTGATCTTGACTAGCTGGTTTTTCTGTCACTTTTCTCGCTTCGTAAAAATAGTTGCTTTGCTGATGTTCAACTGTAATTCAGCGCTGCGGCTAACTACGAAGGGGTTATTCAATGACTAGCAATACATCGCCGCTGCCGACGGTGTCGCCAGCCTTGCAATTGATTTTTGAAACCGTGCCTGCCTTGTCGGCTTGAATCTGGTTTTCCATTTTCATTGCCTCTAGCACGAGTACTGCATCACCTTGAGCAACGGTTTGGCCCTCAGTCACAAGCACTTTGATTACGGTGCCTTGCATCGGGGCTGTGATCGTGCCACTCGCAGCGCCCGCTGATTGGCTCGCACCACGGGATGCTGACCGAGTTTTTTGTGCAGTTTGCGCCGTGCCGCCGACGGGCGGTACCCAAACTTTGACATCAAATCGCTTTCCGTTGACTTCGACGACGGTGCTCTTTTCGACTAGGCCTTCGCTGTTTTGCTGAGTCTCGCCCGTGGTCGACACGAGCTTCGAGAGATCAAGTTTTTCTTCGACCCATTTAGTTGAGTGTTTTGTGGCGGCGAAGTCAGGATGACGCAAAATTGCAAGGTCAGCTTCGATTGTTGTGTGTAGGCCTTCTATTTTTGTTTCTTCAAGTGCGCGAATAGTTCGAGCAATCGCTGCTTCACGGTCTTTGCCCCAAACAATGAGCTTGCCGACCAAATTGTCGTAGTACTGGCTGACGGTGTCACCTGATTCGTAGCCACCGTCAAAACGAACACCGAAACCATCTGGTGTTGTCAGTTTGGTGATCGTGCCTGGTGACGGCAAGAACTTGCCGCCGGTCGGATTCTCGGCATTGATTCGCACCTCAATTGCGTGCCCGCGACGCGCTGCCAAAACCTGCTTTTGAGTCATCGGCAATTTTTCGCCTGCAGCAACTCTGATTTGCCATTCGACTAGGTCAATGCCAGTAATCAATTCACTAACTGGGTGTTCAACTTGAAGACGCGTGTTCATCTCGAGGAAGAAGAATTCTTCGTCTTGATATATAAATTCGACGGTGCCTGCGTTGAAATAGCCAACTGCTTTTGCGGCTTTAACAGCGGCAGCACCCATTGCGTCTTCGACGCCATCTGGAAGAGCCGGTGCTGGCGCTTCTTCAATCAACTTTTGGTGACGTCGTTGTGCCGAGCAATCTCGAGATGAGACCCACACGACATTGCCGTGAGTGTCGCCAACGAGTTGAATCTCGATGTGTCGTGGCCACGAGAGGTATTTCTCGACGTAAATTTCATCACGTCCGAAGAATGCTTTCGACTCGCGCTGCGCAGACTCCATTGCTTCTTGCACACTCTTTTCGTCGTGCACGACTTTCATGCCACGACCACCACCGCCGTAAGCGGCTTTGATCGCAACCGGAAAACCGTGTGTTTTTGCGAATTGAGAAATTTCGTCAGCGCTCTTCAAAAATTCGGTTGTGCCAGGCACGATCGGTGCGCCACCGCGAAGTGCCGCTTTGCGCGATGAAACTTTGTCACCCATCTCTACGATCGCTGCGGGTGGTGGGCCGATAAACGTAACACCCATGTCGGTAATTGTCTTGGCAAAGTCTGCGTTCTCGCTGAAGAACCCATAGCCCGGATGAACAGCATCTGCGCCGCTCAGTTTTATTGCCTCGATGATTGCGCTGGTCTTCAAATAACTTTCGGCTGCGGTCTGACCGCCCAGTGCGTATGCCTCGTCGGCAAGTCGCACATGCAGAGCATTGCGATCAAGTTCGCTATACACGGCAACAGTGGCGATGCCCATTTCGCGCGCGGTTCGAATGACCCGCACAGCAATTTCGCCACGGTTAGCGATCAGGATTTTCTTAAGCACGGGGTACTATTCTCGCCGATGGCAAGCACCGATAACAACTGGCAAAAATCGAACGTGGCCAATATGCCCAATAGCTGGGTGGTGCAACGGGTCGCCGAAACAGGAAGCACAAACACTGACTTGTTTGGCGGCGCCCAGAATGGCGCCCAACATCACACTGCGCTGATGGCTGATAATCAGACAGCCGGCCGTGGTCGTCTCGATCGAACTTGGGAGGCTCAGTCCGGAGCAAATTTGTTGGTGTCGTTGTTATTTCGAGAGCCTCACAGCGAGATTTCTTTGTGTCAAAGAATTGTCGCCGTGTCGGCAGTGCGGGCTTGCCGAAAATTTCTTGCTAATGACCAGACAGTTAGTAGCCCGATCAAATTGAAGTGGCCAAATGATTTGTTGCTTCACGAAAAAAAGTTTGGCGGCATGTTGAGTGTTGCCGACGTTGATCAAACTTTTATTGTCGTCGGCATCGGAATCAATGTTTCGTGGGCACCTGAATATGCAGCAAAACTAAAAGATCTCAAACTCCGACAATCAGTAGAGCCAGTTGAGTTACTGCACGCCCTGCTTGAGCAGATAGATGTTGTTGAAAAACTTTCCAGGCAGCAGTTGTATGACGACTATGTCGAATCACTGTCGACACTCGGCAAAGTGGTGAGAGTCGAGTTGACAAATGGAAATGTTATTTCTGGGCGTGCAACATCACTTGATGCAGATGGTCGGCTTGTCATTGAGACAGGAGACGAAAAACGTCTGATTGATACAGGCGATGTAGTGCACCTTCGTGATGCAAATCACGAGTAACTTTGATCTGCATGGCGCAAAGAAGTAAAGGCTCGAAACCAAAAGCGCTTAATAGATCTGCTTTAGTTGCTGCACTTGTCGTCTTTGTTTCTCTTAGCGCGGCAGGTGCCCGTCAGATTGTGTCGGCAACAAACCAACAGCTTGACACGGTTCAACGTGATCTTGAAGCGACATCGGCGCTTTCTGCACCGAGTGCGGGTTTTGAAAATTATCTTTTAGTTGGTTCTGACTCTCGAGACGGCGCTGACCCAAGCGACCCAGACTTTGCAACGATGGGTAATGAAGGAGATGTCTCTGGTCGACGCAGTGACACGCTGATGGTGTTTCACTACGACTACGCAACTGGCGCGGGAGCACTGCTGTCGTTTCCGCGCGACCTTTGGGTGCGTATTGGCGACGGTGAAAACTCGGCGCGCATCAATACTGCATATCAAGAAGGCACCGATGTGTTGGTGCGCACGATGCAAAGCAATTTCAATATCCCAATTCATCATTATTTAGAGATCAACTTTCAAGGATTCAAAGGCTTGGTGGATGCGATCGGCGGCGTGCAGATATGTGTTCAATTTCCGTCACGTGACAAGAACACTGGGTTATATATGACCCCAGGTTGCAACACGCTTGACGGTGTCGAGGCATTGGCCTTTGCGCGGAGCAGATATTTCGAAACAAAAATCGACAACGAATGGAAGATTGACGGCACGTCAGATATTGGTCGAGGCAAACGTCAGCGAAAATTCATTGCTGCGATGTTGAATTCTGGCTTGACCAGGGTGTTGTCAAACCCTTTCACGGTTGCAAGCGCTTTTGATGGTGTAACTGGTGCGATAATCACCGACAGCAATCTCGACCTCGCTGAATTTGCCAAAAAGATGCGACCCGCAGCCAACGGCGACATCAGTCGGTTTTCGCTAGACGTCTACAGCGACACCGTTGCGGGAAATTCAATTCTCAAGTTGGGTGACGGCTCGGCAGCAGTTTTGGCATTCTTTGGTGGACTCGGCCCCGCACCCGAGCCCGAAGTGGGCGACTGAATCTTCGCGATTAACTCGTGCGGGCTTGCACGAGTTTGGCGCCAAACTCTTGGGCTAAAACTGGTTGGCCGGCAAAGTTGCCTTGAACGAAGTCGCATCCGAGTAGCCGAAGTCGCTGCGCCTGATCTTGAGTTGTAACCCATTCGGCGACAACTGACATGTTCAGTGAGTGTGCGAGTTGAATCACCGAACGAACAATCGGATCGTCTCCACCTTGGTTGCCAATGTCTCTAATGAATGTGCCGTCGAGTTTCAGATAGTCGGCGACGAAGTTTCGCAGATTCACCAAAGAGGAAAAACCTGTACCAAAATCATCAATAGACATTTTGACGCCATGTCGCTTCAGCGCGTTTAGCGTGCGCACAACACCGCCTTTGTCGTCAAGCAAGGTCGTTTCGGTGACTTCAAGGTCGATCTGATGAGGCTCCAGTTTCGCATCGTGCAGAGCCGCCATGGTGCGCTCGACAAATGTTGCATCACCAAGTTGGCGCGCAGAGACATTTATGTGCATGACGAATGAGCCGTCAATTGCGCCGGCATCGAGCCAAGTGCGCATGTCGTTGCAGGCTTGCCGTGTCACCCAGTCGCCGATTGGTCCGATCAAACCTGATTCTTCGGCGAGGCTTAAAAAAATTGGCGGCGTTAGAACTCCGCGATCGGGGTGTTGCCAGCGCAACAATGCTTCAGCACCTGCTGTGCGGCCAGTGTGTGTCGAAACAATCGGTTGATAGACCAGAAACAACTGATCAGTTGCGAGCGCACGCTCAAGTTGTGAACTAAGAGCACTTTTTTCTCGCGCGTTAGCGCTCATCTCTTCGCTGTACATTTCGCAACGCCCGCGACCACGTTGTTTTGCGCGGTACATCGCACTGTCGGCGTGATGCAAAAGTGTCACTGCTGCATCGGCGCTAGACATTTCGCTTAACAATGCCGAATTCGCCATGGCGATACCGATGCTGGCACTTGTTTCAATTTCGAATCCTTGCAAAATTTGTTGGCCGGTGACGGCGGCTCGCATGCGGTTGGCGACGTCCATTGCTATTTGCTCGTCGCCAAGACCATCGCAGAGAATGACGAACTCGTCACCACCGATTCGAGCAACAACATCTGATGGGCGAGTGGCGCTAACAAGTCGCTTGGCCATGTTGACGATTAATTGATCGCCAACCCCGTGCCCGATGGTGTCGTTGACGTCTTTGAGTTTGTCGAGGTCAACGAATAAAACTGTGACGCCACGTTTGAGAGTGCGTGACCGGTCGAGGGCCTCAGAGAGTTTGCGAAGAAACAAGACCCGATTCGGCAGGTTCGTCAAAGCATCATGGGTGGCTTGTCGCTGAAGCTCTTCTTGGGTTTGCTTTGCTTCAGTTATGTCTCGGGCGATCGCCGAATAGTGTTCGATCGTGCCGTTGGCATCACGCACGATTTGCAGCACAATATCGAGCGTGCGCATGATTGAGTCAACACCTCGAAAGCCAACTTCGCCTTGCCAGCGATTTGAAGTCGTGCTTGAAATCAATTCACGCGGAATCTGATCACGAATCGCTTGAATAAAGGTTTGCACCGCAGCATCGTTGAGACCCGGTGTTTCACTTTTGCCGACAAGTTGCTGGGCGTAGTCATTGGCGAACATCAACGCACCAGCACGATCAAAAACAAGAATTGCATCATGCGATACATCGAGCAGCCCAATTAGTTGCTCGCTGAGAACTCTTCGACTAACTGCTTGTGTTACATCATGTGCAGTGCCGATATAACTGGTGACTCGACCCGCGTTGTCTTTTTTCGCCTGAAGCGAAACTAAAATCCATGTAACTTCGCCGGTCGGTTGCCATAATCGAAATTCAAAATTGAAGTTCGACGAGGTTTGTTTGGCGAGTTGCCAAGCACGCTCGGCAGCAGTGCGTTCGGCGGGCTGGGCGTTCACCCACGGTGCGCTACCGACCACAAGCGGTGCGCCTGCGAGCGCTAGTGCCCGAAACGAATCATTTGCTGCGACCAGTCGCGCGTCTAAATCGGTCTCAAATAAAGAAATCGGTAGGGAAGCAACGTTTTGGTCTATGCCTAAATCTTGGCAGACGGCAAGCGTCGTTTATGGGTTTTGAACGAAGAATCGGGTCTCGGCAGAGTCGAAGGCCGCCGCCTGAATTGCGTTTAGCAAAAGTTTTGAACTCTCGAGCGATTGTGGTTCGGGTACGAACTCAATCATCTGGTCAACGGCGTAAACCACCAAGACGAATTCGTGAATCTCACTGTCGGTAATGCACGGGCCGTTGTATCCATCCACGATTTTGTCGCCATTGAACGCCGCGCCAACTATTGCGCCGGCCGGCAAGCCACCTTCTTGAATGATTGTTGACTCTGGAGTTAAATTCGCCACCACCCAGAGTGGTTGATCTGGGCTGGTGGTTTCGCTGAGCGAAATCGCAAGGCTCTGCGCCCCTGCCGGCACGTTTGAAATTGTCAACGCTGGCGAGACATTTGAACCCAAGCACGTATGTCGCGGATCAAGTGAGCCGCTGTCGACCCAAGTGCCGCTGACAGAAAACAAATTCGTTGCCACAGCACTGGCATCTGAGTCGGTCGGAGCGACGGTGGTGACGATCGCAATCGACTCGCCCTGACCCGGGCCAGACTCGCGCAAAACGCGACCGTCGCGTGAACATGCGGATACCAAGCCGAGCCCCGCGATTAATGCGACAAAAAAGTATTTATCTCTTGCGTTGCGTGTGCGAAGCATCGGATAAAGACTACGACATCAGTATCAACATCAGTACCAACATCAATATCTCAGCGAAGCCTCACTAGCCTTCTCCGAGTGAGAAAAGCCAATCGTTCAGCGATTCAACACACACCGGTCGACAAATTTGGTAACCCACTTTGTGCTTTGACTGTGCATGCTCACCCAGACGACGAAGCATCGAAGGGCGCACCGACTTTTGCGCGTTATGCCGAGTTTGGTGTGCGAACAGTTTTGGTTTGTTGTACTGGCGGCGAAGAGGGCGATGTCAATAACCCGGCGCTCAAAGAACCAGGCATGCCGTTTCATGGTCTTGATGAAGTAGCGCAAAAGAAATTGTTAACCGAAATGCGGCCAAAAGAATTAGAAAAGAGTGTTGAAGTAATCGGCTTTAGCAAGTTGCATATGTTGGGCTACCGCGACTCGGGTATGGCTGAAAGCGAAGCGAACTCGAACCCAGAGTGTTTTCATATGGCCAATATTGATGAAGCGACAGAACGGCTTGTAAAAATAATTCGCGCCGAAAAACCGCAGGTGATTGTTACTTATAGTGACGACCAACGGGGATATTTGCACCCCGATCACTTGAAAGTTCACGACGTGAGTGTGTTGGCTTTTGCTCGAGCGGGCGATTCGAATTGGTATAAAAATGCTGGGCCGGCATGGCAACCGCTGAAGATGTATTACTCAGTTTGGTCGCGCACTCGGTTTATGGCTGTACACGAGGCGATGTTGCGGTTACGTGGCTCTTCGCCATTCGATGAAAAGTGGTTTGATCGACCTAATCATGACCATCGCATCACGACAAAAATGAATGTCGGCGATTATTACTGGGCACGTTCTGGTTCGCTAAAGGCACATGCCACTCAAGTTGACGACAATGAACCTTTCTGGTTTGGTCTTAGCGATGAAGAGTTGGCTGCTGTATACCCGTATGAAGACTGGATTTTGGCCGCGCATCACATCGATGGGTATTCGCCCAATACGGCAGATCTAGAAACTGATCTTTTTAAGGGTGTGCGCGCCGAATAGAAATTATCGCGAGCGCATCAGCGTGCGAAGTTCGCGAAAACCGATCAATGTTGCACCACTAGATGCGATTGCGTCACGAAGTTCTTCATCGTTAACGACAAAGTTGTAGTCGTCAATCCAACTTTGGGCTACTTCGCCGAGCGCACGAATCTCTGGCGTGTCGATACATGGCTGAACATGCATTTCAGTAACACCTGGTTGCAGATTTTGTAGACCTTTCATTACTCTTTCTCGACTGCCAGCACGCCAGTCATGATCGAAGAAATCAGGGAAGACCACGCCCTCTTGCATCGCGAGTTTACGAAACGGAAAACCAGCTTGTTCTTCAGAAATCAAACTCGGCAGGCGTATCGGCAATCGAAACTCAACTGCTAACTCGAGATAGATGTCAAAAAACTCAGGTCGCAATGTAATTGCCGTCAAGTGCGGCGCCAAATGTGTTGGGTCGAGACCCCAGGCGATGGCGCGTTCGATTTGTGCGCGACATTCGCGAAGCACTTCTTGCGGATCGGCGTGCTCCCAGAGGTCGTCAATCGTGCGAGGAAAGCCACCTTCACCCGATGACAGCGATGCCGAGTTAGTGATCGAACCCCAGCGGTAATTGGCATGCTCGGCGTTTAGTGTCAGGTGCACACCGATGTCTTCGCCGTTGTAACGATTGATTGCATCGCGCGACCACGGTGCGGGCACCATGAGAGAGGTACATGTGGCGACACCTTTATTGATGGCCTCATAGACACCGACATTTGCCGCATGAAACGCACCCAAATCATCGCAACTAAGAATTACAAGTCGCGCGTGGGGTGAGTGACCGAGTTGTTCGACAAGTGAACTCTGCGCGTTGACCACAACAACACGCTATCTTTCGCAATACTGCCATAAACCCACACGTCGGTCTTTGGCGTTCGACTCGTGGGTCGCGAATTGCAATGTGAATGCTGTGTTGGGTTCGATGCTCAAAGTTCTGGCAAATCCACGATCAATTAGTAATTGATTAAACAGGGTGCCGTCGGCGAGAAAAAGATAGACAAGAAGTCGTTGAAAGCGATCGCGCGGTTCGACATCGCGCAAAAGTTTTACGGTCGATCCTTTTACGAGTGTTGCTCTGGTGAACGCTGAGGCTTCAGGGCCAAAACACTCGATTGGTTTGCTCGGATGAACAGTCTCTGGTGTATCGACACCAAGCAGGCGAACTATTTCAGTTTGATTTTGCACCTCAAGAACAATCGTGTCGCCATCGATAACACTCACGATCGTGGCGAGGTCTGAGCGCAAGCTGTTTGCACTAGTGCAAGAACTGAGTACAGCTAAGAGCGAAATTAGTGCGATAGGCACATAGCAAGTAGGCGATTGACAAATTTTGAGTGCTTGCACGAAACAATGTGTGGCTTTGATTTGCGTTATGGTAAATCAATATGCAAAACAAGAAGCGTTCTGATTTTGGCTTGGGCCGTGTAGGTATTTGGACGTTTGACTTAGATCTGCAACCGATGTCGCGCGCGCAAGAAGCAGTTGTTGAGCTTGAAGAGCTGGGTTTTCGATGTGTCTGGGTGCCAGAAGCGGTGGGCCGCGAACCGTTTGCTTCGTGCGCGATGTTACTTTCGGCAACCAAACATTTGACCATGGCGACTGGCATTGCGTCGATGCATGCTCGCAGCGCAACAACAATGGCCGCCGGTTGGAAGACACTTACCGAAAAATTTGGAGACAGATTTTTGTTGGGCATCGGTGCAAGTCACCAGCATTTGGCCGAAAGGGTGCATCAGAGCACATACGACAAGCCATATTCGGCAATGGTCGAGTATCTCGATGCGATGGATAACGCTGTGTATTTTGCCGCGGCACCCGCAACAGCGCCGCGTCGTGTGCTGGCGGCACTTGGTCCGAAAATGTTGAAACTCTCGGCGCAGCGTGGCCTTGGAGCGCATCCATATTTTGTGCCGGTTGAACATACGGTTGGCGCGCGAGAAATTTTGGGAGACGATGCATTACTCGCGCCCGAAATTGCCGTCGTTTTTGATACGAATGCAGAAAGTGCGCGAGCGACTGCGCGCAAACACATGTTGACCTACAACCGTTTACCTAATTATGCGAACAACTTGTTGCGATTGGGATACAGCCAAAACGACATCGCTGGGTCAGACAAAATGCCAAGCGACAAAATGGTCGATGCGATAGTTGCTTGGGGCACGCTTGAAACAATTGTCAAGCGAATTGAGGCTCACGTCAATGCCGGTGCGAACCATGTTTCGGTACAGATATTGCCGAACAAAGATGGCGAATTGCCAGTTGCCCAATGGCGCGAGTTAGCAACCGCTCTAAATAGTTTTAATTAGCGGAAATCGTTCGTCAGTTAACAAATCGCCTGGCTTTAGTTCTTTAGGTTCTAGTGGCGGTGAAGTCTTCCATGGTCGTGTTGACCAAACAGCGTCACTATCGACATAGCGAAAACTAACCACACGACGTCGATCTGGATAACTAGTAGTTGAAGGTGCGCTGTGTAGCGTTCGAAAATGAAATGCGACAAGATCGCCAGGCATCGCAGCGAAACTTTCTATGTTGTCGGCAACATCAAGCTGCTTCGAATCGGGAAGCGGCTCGTACTCGTTGGCACTTGCAACATACGGCGATTGATCCACAAATTTTCGTGGAATGAATTTTTTGCCCCATTTATGACTGCCAGCAATTGCTCTCAGTGCAATTTTTTCTGGAATTGGGTCAAGCGGCACCCAAAGACTGACATTGTTGATTGAGTCGATGCCGTAGTAGGGCTCATCGTTATGCCAAGGTGTCACCTGATTGTTGCCAGACTCTTTGACCAAAACGTGCTCATGAAAAAATCTGCCTGATGTTTTTTGCATCAGCGCGAGAGCGATCTGCGGTAGTACTCCAGAAAGGGCACATGTCTTGTAGGCGTCGAAGCGTGACCAGTTGACATAATCGTCGAAGAATCGGCCTTGTTGTGAGTTGGCTGCATATTCGTTTGCCCACGGCCCAGGTGATTGCATGTTTTGAGCAAGGGCGTCAGAAAGTTCGGCAATCACGTTTTGTGTGAGCACATTTCGCAACATGACGACGCCGTCGCGCTGATATTTAGTGATGTCGGTCGCAGAAACTAATGCGGTTGTTGTTGAACCGTTCACTATTGCTTTAGACACCGAGAGTTCGTAATTGAAGTTTGCGCATGCCGGCCAACCATCGCTCGTGTTCGCTGGCTTTTTTGTTGACGAACTGGGCAACTTCTGGGTGGGGCAAAATCATAAAAGTTTCTTGGCGCAACGTCTCAACAACAATTTCGGCGACTTGCTCTGGTTCGAGCACTGCACCAGATACACGCACAACATTGCCGTTGTCAGCGGCCGTTGCTTCGTCTGATCGCCGCAACATGTTGGTGTTGACTCCTTGTGGACATAGGCAGCTCACTTTGATTCCGCGATTGCCGTAAGTGATTGAGAGCCATTCAGCAAATGCCAATGCTGCGTGTTTAGTTAGCGAATATGGTGCCGAACCGATTGCTGTTAGCAAGCCGGCCGCTGATGCGGTGCTGACGAAATAGCCGCGGCCAGCCGCAAGCCAGTCGTCAATCAAATATTTGACCGCCCAGCGGTGTGCGTGCACGTTGATATCAAAAGATGTGTTCCAAGTTTCTTCGCTGGTCGTTAAGTCGGTGCCCATCGCCACGCCGGCGTTGGCATAGAACAAGTCGATGAATCCAAAAAATTGCTTTGACTTCGCAACAAGTTCTGCGTTAGCAGCTTCTGTGGATAAATCACACGCCACAGCGAAAGCCGAATTGGGGCGTTTGGCGTTGAGTTTTTCGACAACAGTGTTTAGAAGTTTCGCGTCGCGGTCGGCGAGCACGACTCGCGCACCATGCTTGTGAAACTCTTCGGCTACTGCTTTACCGATGCCGTTTGCGGCACCTGTCACAACGGCGTTTTTATCTTGAAGTTCCACATTGTGATGTTACGCACAAGCACGGGTGATACGCCATTTGAGAAATTAGTCTGACGACCGTGACACATGCTTCAGGCATGATTCATGTAAATGACGAGGTCTGGTGCGCGGGTCGCACTAGCCTTCGCTTCATTGAACTAATCAGATTCAAGGCAACGAAAGGCGCAACCAAATGACAGATTCACGTGAGACAGCAGTTATTGGCGAAGCACTCAGCGTGATCGACAAGGCGCTTCGCGAAATGCTGCAGCGTGAGCTGGTGTCAACTGGCGAAGTCGCCGACTTGTTGTTAGATGTTCGGTCGCTTCTCACCGCGAGCGCGACAACCTCAACCCCCGACGCCTAAGTTTTCAGTTCGCAGTGCGAACTTAAAAAAGTGAAATTACGAGGTGGGCGAGAAGGCCCATTGCGGTGCCGATCAGAGCGCCAGCGAAAATATCTGTGGCGTGGTGAATGCGCACAGCAACTCGGCTCGTGGCGACGATGACTGCGAAAACAAACCACGCTGTGATTGCGGGCCATGAAGACCATCTTGTGAGAACGACTGCAGCAAAGAAGGCAGAACTCGCGTGCCCGCTAGGAAAACTCGAAGTGCGAGGCTTGCGAATCTTGAATCGTGAATCGCCTTTGACGGTTGGCCGTTCGCGCTTAAAAAAAGGCTTGATGCCCTGATTCAAAAGAAGACTCTCGACACCCATCAGAGCCGAAAGAATTAATGCTTGTTTAACGCGTGAAGTGTCGGCAACCGCGCGAACAATGCCAACGATGTGCCACAAGATGCCGAAGTCGCCGAGTGCAGTCGCCGTTGTAAACAACCAAATTGTTGGTTTGAAGTTTCGTGTGGGTTCAAGAAGGCGATCGAACCAGGCATCGAACGTAGCGAGTCGCGAGGATCGAGAATCAGACACGATTGTTAAACCTAATCGCGTTCAAACGTTGGGTAGATGTTTGGTGCTTCAATTTTTGCAAGTGAGTCGTCGCCACCAAACTCGGGGCACCATTGTTTATATGCGCAAAAGTTGCAAAGCCCCGACTTTTTCGTGGCGAATACTCCAGATTGACACGACGCATCAATCTGATCGAAAGTTTCAATCGCGGCCGCCTCGCATGCTGCATTCGACTCGGGTGTGACTTCAACTTCAATTGGTGTGCTCGACTTGAGATACATCAGGCGAAGGCGTTTCGGCAGTTCGCCACGCTCACGTAAACACAGCGAGGCGTAGATGTGCATGTTGTCCATTTTGTTGGCACCAAAACGTGAGTCTGGAACTTTGCCCGTCTTGTAGTCGCTGACGACTAATTCGTTTTTTTCGTTGTACTCGAGTCGATCGATGATGCCGCCAAGTTTGAATTTGCCAAAGTCAGAATCGAGACGCAACTCAAGGCCAATAATTTTTGCGTTGCGGGGGTTCTCCATGCGGTAGTAGCCATTGACAAGGTCGCGCGAGTCTTTGAAAAATGCTTCACTCGCATCTGGGCTAAGGCCAAGCGCTTTGAATCGAGCACTTGGTTCGTATTCGGCACGCGTTTCTTCGAATGCTCTACGCGCCGCCTCGACGGTGCGAAGTTCTGGTTCGTTGCCAAGCAAAAGTTCGAGCACACGGTGAACAAAGTTGCCCTTGACTAAATGTATTTGCGGTGGTTGCGGAAGTTTTTCGATCGAGGCAAATCGAAACTGCAACGGACAAGTTCTGAAGTTGCTTATACGCGAAGGCGACAGCGTCACTGGTGTTTGATAGACGGCAGAAGTCACGGCATTGACAATCTAGGCACTAGGTGTTCGGCGAAGTGAGACCATCGACTTCACGAATGAGTTCAGCGAGTCGCTCAGGCTTTTGCATTGGTCCAAAATGGCCGAGGTCTTGCCATTCAACAAAATGCGAGTTAGCGATTTGCTCAGCGATGTTCGCAGCGAACCCCGAAGGCTGACCCGGATGTTGGGCCCCGCTGACTATCCAGGTTGGTACTTGCAAGTCTTTGAGTTGATCCCAGGTCTCGTGGATCGCACCCATCTCAAAATTTCGAGCCTCGTGTTCGGGCGCGCACTTGAGTTCGATGTGATCTGATACATCTCTGAAGCCATAGTCAACAAACGCATGCAATGCCCGCGGATCAAACACATTCATTGGTGGCTTCGATGCGTAGTTGGCGAATGCGTCGGCGCGAGTTGCAAAAGCGTTTCGTCGACGTCGAGCACCTTCGACGAGCGGACTAGGAGCTTTATTCTTTGAAGCAATTTCGCGAATTGCACTCGGAAAGATGATCGGCTCATAGAGAATCAGTGCCCGAAAGAGTTTTGGCTCGACAAGTGCCGCCATTACAAGAGCAGCACCACCCATCGAGTGGCCAACCGCAATAGTTGGTTCAGAGATGCTCTTGGCCATAGCCAACGCATCGTCGCCGTAACCTTGCCAAGCCACCGGCCAGTCTGAACTGACTGCCGAGTCGCCATGGCCGCGCAAGTCGAACGACACGCACTCGTAATCAGCGACCAGTGTCGCAATCACGGGATCAAAACATCGCCCGTGAAATCCGTTGGCGTGTGAAAAAAGGACGTTCGTTGCGAGTGCGCTTGAATCGGCGACGTATTTATATGCGCTTAGTAGCACATTGTCAGATGAACTTACCGAAAACTTGAGAATTTGCACGCTATTGCATTGTGGCAGGTCGGCGCACTACCTTAGGCAAATGGCATCACGCAAAAAATCAAAAGGTAAGAAAGCAACCAAAAAAAGCGCGAAGAAGAGCGCAAAAAAAGCTGGCAAAAAGAAGTCTGGCAAGAAAAAAACTGCGAAGAAGTCTGCGAAGAAAAGCGTCAAGAAGTCTGGCAAGAAAAAAACTGCCAAGAAAAAAGTCGCGAAGAAAGTCGCAAAGAAATCTGCGAAGAAGAAAGCCGCGAAAAAGTCGGCACCAGGCTTGAAAGTTGGCGACGTCGCCAGCATCGTGCGCGATAATGCACGCAAACAGCCGAACGCAGTTTCACTTGTTTTAGGTGACCGCACACTCACTTGGTCGCAACTTTTGTCGCGCTCAGCGCAAGTGGCGCAGGGTTTGCGTCGTGCTGGGGTTAAGCCGCAAGATCGCGTGGCGTTTTTAGATAAAAACGGCATCGAGCACTTCGAAGTGTTCTATGGTTGCGCGTTGCTTAACGCAGTGAGCGTGGACGTCAACTGGCGCCTTGCCGCACCAGAAGTTGCCTACATCGTCAATGACTCTGAGGCAGAAGTCTTAATCGTCGGCCAAGAGTTCGTCGCAATCTTGGATGCAATCGTCAACGACCTCGCAAATGTGAAGACGATCATCGTCATCGGTGGCCACCCAAGTCATAACGATTACGAGCGTTGGGTTAGTGCGCAGTCGGCAGTTGATCCAAAAGTGCCAACCAAGCCAAGCGATATTGCCTTTCAGCTTTACTCAAGCGGCACGACTGGTCGACCAAAAGGTGTGATGCTGACCAACGACAACTTCTTTGCGTTGTTGCCGGCGGCCCGTGATGTTTGGGGAATGTCAGAAAAGACTGTCAACCTTGTTGCGATGCCGCTGTTTCACATCGGTGGCGGAGGTTGGGCGACAGCGGGACAATATGCAGGCGCAAAGTCGATCATCATGCGCGACGTTGATCCTTCAGCGATGCTGACACTTATAGAAAAACATCGAATCACTCACGCGTTCGCAGTGCCGGCTCTATTGCAGTTTGCACTTGTGATGCCAAATATTGGCACGACAGATTTTTCGAGTCTCGAGTTGATCGCATACGGAGCATCGCCAATTTCTGAGGCGGTACTCGAAGGTTCGATCAAGGCGTTCAAGTGTCCGTTCATGCAGGTTTATGGTTTGACCGAGACGACTGGCGTAGTCACCGTGCTTGGGCCTGAAGACCACGACTTGAGTTCAGCAAATAAAGGTCGCTTGCGTTCGTGCGGTAAACCGTTCACTGGCATTGAATTGCGAATCGTCGACTCAGACACAGGTAAAGACATGCCGAATGGTGAAGTTGGCGAAATTTGGATTCGTTCACGCCAAATTATGAAGGGCTACTGGAAGATGCCTGAAGAAACGGCTAAGTCGATCGTCAAAGGTGGATGGTTCAGGTCAGGAGACGCTGGCTACTTTGACAAAGACGGCTACGTCTATATCTTCGACCGAGTTAAAGACATGATTGTGTCTGGTGGCGAAAATGTTTATCCAGCAGAAGTTGAGAATGCTCTGATGGCTCATCCAGCAATCGCAGACGTGGCCGTAATTGGTGTGCCTGATGAGAAGTGGGGCGAGGTGCCGATGGCACTCGTTGTGCGCAAGCCAGACACGCAAGTTACCGAACAAGAGATTATTTCTTTTGCTCGAGAGCGTCTCGCCGGTTTCAAAACTCCGAAATCAGTTGGCTGGGTTGATGCATTGCCGCGTAACCCGAGCGGCAAGATTCTCAAAAAAGTATTGCGTGAGCCATACTGGGTAGGCCACACTCGACGCGTTAACTAGATTTCGCTACAGCGAAAAACAGAAAGTAGTTATATGAAATTATCAATGATGATCAACTACATTTCTGATTTTCAAACATCAGCTAAACGGGTAGTTGAACTTGAAAAAGTTGGCCTTGACATGGTTTGGGTCGCCGAGGCATATAGCTATGACGCAATTTCGCAAATCGGTTATCTGGCTGCAGTAACTGAGCGTGTGCAAATTGGCACCGGAATCATCAACGTGTTTTCGCGAACTGCTGCGCTCACTGCAATGACGGCGGCAGGTTGTGACTATGTCAGCAATGGCCGATTTGTTTTGGGTCTTGGCGCTTCTGGTCCACAAGTGATTGAGGGCTTTCACGGTGTGCCGTACGAGAAGCCGATGCAACGCACGAAAGAATACATAGAAGTGTGTCGTGAAGTGTGGCGTCGAGAACAGCCGCTTAATTACAACGGCAAGACGGTGCAAGTGCCTTTGCCAGCAGGTCAGGGCACAGGCCTGGGCAAGGCATTAAAACTTATTAATCATCCGGTGCGAAGCGAAATACCTATCTGGTGGGCATCGCTTAAAGACAAGAGCGTTGAAGCAACCGCAGAAATCGCCGATGGTTGGATGCCGGTTTTCTTTTTGCCAGAGAAGTTTGAAAATGTTTGGGGTAAGTCGCTGAAAGCAGGTTTAGCCAAGCGCAGTGCAAATTTGAAGCAACTTGATGTGTCAGCAGGTGGAATGTTGCATATTGATGAATCGCTGACACCGACAAAGCAGCATGAGGTTTTAGATTTCGCTCGACCTAGTTATGCGTTATATGTCGGTGGCATGGGCGCCCGAGGCAAAAACTTTTACAACGACATGTGTCGCGACTACGGCTACGAAAAAGAGGCTGTTGAGATTCAAGATCTGTATCTTGACGGCAAAAAGAAAGAAGCCGCGGCAGCTATACCTGCTGAATGGTTAGAGCTCTCGAACCTTGTTGGGCCGCGAAGTTATATCAAAGAGCGAATCGGCGCGTTCAAAGAAGCAGGTGTGACTGTGCTTCAAGTGAACCCAGTTGGCCCTGACCCTGTGCGCGAAATTGAAACGCTTCGTTCTATTTTAGACGAAGCGTAAATCTCGTCGAACTAGCTAGTCGCTGCGTTCAGTTTTAGGTTGGCGCGAACATTTCGCGTCGCCAGCAAATAGATAACTGACGAGCAAATTGCAATCACTGCAAACACTGCGATCGTGCCGCGAGCACCGATGTATTCAGAGACGACACCGGCGAGCAAACTGCTGAGCCCGAGTGAGAGCGTGATTAATGCGAAGTCGCCTGCTAAAACACGTCCGCGCATTTCGTCGGGACACCGCACTTGTAATCCATAAGTTGAAAGCGTCCATTGTGCACCGCCGCCTAAGTGGGCGAGCCCAATGAAAATTGCTGCAACAATTAGAACTGGTGAAGCGGCGGCAGCGAGATAACCGCCTGCAAACCCAAGACCTGCAACGCCGCAGACCAAAATCACGCGAGACAAATCGTTTTTGACAAAGCGTGCGGCAACCAGTGGCCCGAGAGCACTGCCAACACCGCGCAAGCCAAGCATCAAGCCACGACCTGCATCACCGCTATTAAATGAATCTGCTGCAAAAACTGCAAGTTGGCTGACGACGCCGGCACCAACGGCAAAAGTCATCTTCGACATAAGCAAAGCCATGATCGCTGGGTCTGATTTTGCGAGATGCAACGCTTCGCCCATGTCGCGAATCGGGTGAATGCGTCGGGTTTGAATTTTTGTGCGAGCTTCTTGCATCGGGCGGGTGACTAGTGCGATTAAAAGTGCCGCGACAACGAACGTGGCAATATCGGCGATGAATGCTGCATTGCGACCAAATGCTTGGGAGAACAAACCACCGATGCCAGCGCCAGCTGCCAACATTACGCCCCAACTGCTGCCAAAAATTGCGTTTGCTTGTCGAAGTTCGTCGGGGTTTTTAGCCAAATTTGGTATCGCGGCTTCGAGCGCGGGGCGAACAAATGCGGCGAGCGCGGCGATTGAACCTTGGGCGACGAATGCAATCCAAATTCGTGAGTCACCGATCAACAAGAAACTTGCGGCGGCGATTGCTTGCAAAATTGAAACGATGATCAAAACTTTGCGACGGTCGTAGCGGTCGGCAACCGGCCCGCCGATTGGCGAAGCTAAAAACGAAGGTAATGAAAATGCGACGAGTAGCAGCGAGACAAGAAATTTTGAGCCGGTGAGATCTTGAACCAAACCAGCAAGTGCAACGAAGGTGAACCAGTCACCCATAAACGAAAGATTTTGGGCGATAAATAGCAGACGCAACTCACGATTGGTCTTTAAAACTTTGAACATTTGGTTTTTATTTTATTTGCCGAGAGATTTCAAGATTTGTTCTGCTTGATCGACGATCTGTGTCACAATTTTTCCGGCTGGTATTACCGCATTGATTGAGCCCGTGCCTTGACCGGCAGGATAGAACTCACGTGAAGTGTCGACTTGCGTGCCAGACGGATAACCGAGGTGGTTCACGTTTGCTTGAGTCGAAGCGATTGCCTGCAGCGGAAATGTTTGTATCTCTTGTGGATGTTGTTCGTAGTGGTTGGTCCATTCGTTGCGCACAACCCGACATGGTTTGCCCGTATATGAGCGACTGATGACTGTGTCGTCTTCGCGGCTAGCAACGAGTGCTTCTTTGTATCCGTTAACTGCTCGTGCTTCGGGTGTGGCGATGAACCGTGTGCCGACCCAAATCGCATCAGCACCGAGGGCGAGCGATGCAGCAAGACCGCGACCATCGAACAGCCCACCAGCAGCGACAACTGGCACTTGCCCCGAGACAGCATCGACTACTTGAGGCACTAGCGCCATCGTTGCAACAAGACCCGTGTGGCCACCGGCTTCGGTGCCTTGAGCAACAACGAAGTCGCAACCACTGGCAACTGCGGCGACGGCGTGTCGAACTTTGCCACACATCGAACCGACCAAAATATTGTGACTGTGCAATAAATCAATTGCATCGCGAGGTACGCCGAGACCCGCAACAAAAATTCGCGCACCACCATCAATCACATCGCGAATGCCTTGCTCGAAATGTTGTGGCAGAGCAGTTAGTAGGTCGACACCGAATGGTTTGCTCGTGAGTTTTTTGAGGGCGCTAATTTCTTGGGCGAGTTCGCCTTCGCGCATCGTTGACGCACCAAAAGTACCGATTCCTCCGGCTTCACTTACTGCAGCCACGAGTTCGTGATACGAAACACCACCCATGCCCGCCAACATCACGGGGTGCTCGATTTCGAAAAGTTCGGTGATACGAGTGCGCACGATTAACTAACTTAGTTCGTCCTGGGCAATTGACTTGCTTTGAACGCACCGTCACGCTTTAGGAATTTGCGGTGCCAACGCCATGGTGTCAGCGCTGCCGCCCGTGGTTCGTCTTCAAACATCCACCGAACAAAGTTGCGTCGTGTCCAATCGGATGCGCCGGCGAGACGCAGAACGCCGCGTGTAAGTACAGCATTTTTCAAAATCTTTCCGAGCACGAAACTCATTCGGTGATCGGCAAAAAATTCGCGCTTAATTTTTCGTGCATAAGATTTGCAAATTTTGTGTTGGTTGTATTGCGCTGAACTTGTGATCGCCTCACCGGCAAGCACACCAGTGAGCAGAGCCTGACCGATGCCTTCGCCAGTCATTGTGTCGGCAGCACAAACTGCGTCGCCAATAAACAAGGTGCGACCCGAAGAGAGTTTCGCCGATGTGATGCGTGCAGGAATTGGCCATGCCGTGTGTCGACCCTCAAGCATTGCGCCTTGACCGAGTGCTGATGCAATATGTGGGCGAGTGAGAAGTTCGACCCAAAGCGCTTTCATTTCTTGCACTGTGTATTTTGATCCACGCAAAATGCCAAACCCTATGTTGGCGCGACCGTTTGGCAACGGAAACGACCAGGCGTAACCAGGCAACAAATCTTTTTCGAACCAAACAAAAAGTTGTTTGCTCGCTGGACCGGTGACGTTGCTGACATATTGGCGAAAGGCGTGCCACTCACCGAGGTAGCCGCTTTGTGCGACACCAAGCGATTTTCGCACGGGTGACCACATTCCGTCGGCGGCGATCAAAAATTTAGCTTTGATCTCTTTGAATTCGTTTGGCGAATCAGTGTTGATGACGATTTCATTCGAATTCTGTAGCGCAACTGAAACGAACGCACAATTTTCGACGACGCGAACGCCGCTTGCTCGCGCGTGTTGCACGAGAGCATTGTCGAGCTCGATACGTGGAGCAATCGCAGCGAACTGGCCGACGCTACTTTTGCGCGCATTCGGCAGGTCTAGTTGAATTTCGCGACCCGACGGTGAGCGCAGTGCAACTTCGTCACAGATTTGATAATTCGCAACTGTGCTCGGGTCGAAGCCGAGCATCTCGAGAATTCTTAGCGCGCCAGTTGTGAGACCATCACCGCAGCATTTGTCGCGCGGAAAAGTGGCTTTGTCGATGATCAACACATCTTTGCCACTAGCAACGAGGGTGAGTGCCGCCGCAACGCCTGCCGGACCTGCGCCGACTATTAATACGTCGCAGTGGCTTGTTGCTTTTTGTTGCGAAATAGCATTGACCACGAGCCTCAGGCTAGAGTTCTCGGCGATGAGTCGCTTATGTGAGGGTCGAGTAGTAATTGTCACTGGTTCAGGTCGCGGAATTGGTCGCGAACATGCGTTGAGCCTCGCCAAGCACGGGGCTTTCGTTGTCGTAAACGATCTAGGCGCGGGCGTCGATGGCAAAGGCGGAGATGCATCACCCGCGCAACAAGTTGTCAATGAAATTGAAGCGATGGGTGGCAAAGCGATAGCCAACGGTGATGACATTTCATCATGGGATGGTGCTGAGCGTTTGATCAAGACTGCCGTAGAAACTTTTGGCGATTTGCATGCTGTGGTTAACAACGCCGGCATTTTGCGTGACCGAATGTTGGCCAATATGAGCGAAGAAGAATGGGACGCCGTAATTAAAGTGCACCTAAAAGGCACGTTTGCGCCGTCGCGACATGCGGCTGCATATTGGCGAGACCAAAGTAAAGCGGGCAAACCAGTTGATGGCCGAATCATCAACACATCGTCGGTGTCTGGCATCTACGGCAACGTAGGTCAAACAAATTATGGTGCGGCAAAAGCCGGCATCGCCGCGTTCACAACAATTGCATCACTCGAACTCGCGCGATACGGAGTGACTGTAAATGCAGTTGCGCCAGTCGCGTTGACGCGAATGACAGAAAATCTCGGACCTGCACCAGAGACAGAGGCTGAGCGTGAACAACGCTCACCAAAGTGGATTGCTCCAATCGTGACTTGGTTGGCTTCAACTGAATCGGCTGGCATAACGGGTCGCGTGTTTGAAGCAAGCGGTGATGTGTTGGCAATTGCCGAAGGTTGGCACCGTGGGCCGACACATAAGCCAGTCGATGACCCGACAAAACTTGGACCAGTTGTTGAAGAAATGATGTCCAAGGCTCGGTTGAATGCGGGCATGGATGGTCGTGACGGCACTTGGCCGCAGCCACAAAAGAAATAATTTAAAAGAGTTTTAACTCGTCAGTTTTTTTGCCGCGAAGTTCGTCGTAGTCAACTTCGCACCAACTGATATTTCGACTTTCGGCAAGCACACGGGCTTGTGGCTTAATTGCTTGCGCGACGAAGATGCCGCGAATTTTGCCGAGCGCCGAGTCGGCATGTAGACAATCGATGTAACGCGTGAGTTGTTCGACGCCATCGATCTCACCACGACGCTTTATCTCAATAGCCACGGTTTGCCCCGCAGTATCGCGACACAGTAAATCGACTGGCCCAACTGCAGTCGGGTATTCACGGCGAATCAAAGTTAAACCAGGTTCGATTGTCTCTGGCATTGCAGCAAGCAAAACTTGCAGGTCGGCTTCAACGCCATCTTTGGTCAGACCAGGGTCTTCGCCGAGTTCATGTGAAACATCAGAGAAAACCTGATGCAGTTGAATCGTCAGGGTTTCGCCTTTCGGATTGCGAACGATCAAGCGATCTGCGAGTTCTTCGAATGTGTTCGGCGCGTTCATCCAATTGAGCGGCTTGTAGGCGCCACCGTCAGCATGAATTGCCACGCAACCGTCGGCCTTGATCATGATCAGTCGCGTTGCCTCGGGCAGTGATGCTGCGAGCCGACCTTCATAGGTGACACTGCAAGATGCGATGACAACACGCATAGCGAAAATTTATTTTTTGTAGCCGAGTGCGGCGAGAACAGGCTCGGCAAGTTCGGGTCGACAGATGATCAAGTCAGGAAGCCACGTGTCTTCGTCGTTATATATAAGGGGTGAACCGTCAACGCGACTTGTGTGCAAACCAGCGGCGCGCGCGACTGCGACTGGTGCCGCAGAGTCCCATTGGTGTTGGCCACCAGTGTGAAGATAAATGTCGCATTCGCCGAGCACAACAGACATTGCTTTGGCGCCAGCAGAACCAAGTCGCATTGCATCGCAGTTCAGGGCTTCGGCAACGATGACTGCTTCGCGTGGTGTTCGCGTGCGCGAAACGACGAGACGCGGCGGACCATCGTGTTTTATTGGTGGCGCTGGCGGTGGGTTTGTGCTCAGAGTCATTTCGATTGCAGGCAAACTGACTGCTGCGGCAACGAGCGAGCCGTGATTATTGTCGCGTTGCCATAACGCGACGTGAACTGCCCAATCGTTGCGATCTGCTTCGCTGAATTCTTGTGTGCCATCAAGCGGGTCAATGATCCAAACTCGTTCGGCATTCAGTCGTTTCGAAGTGTCGAGTGCTTCTTCGCTGAGTACTGCGTCATCAGGACGAAACTCGCGCAGCTGCGACATCAAAAATTCTTGTGCCATTGCATCGCCTGCGTCCTTTAAATCCCAACCCCATACGCCTTGCTCGACAAGCGATGCGCGTAGCTCGACGAGTCTTTTGCCAGTTTCGGTTGCTAGGTATGTAGCGAATTCGTGGTCATTGAGATTGTTCAAGATCTTCGCCTAGTTGTTTCGCCAAGTTGCGTTGCGAGACGGACAAGTTCGCGAAGTTCTTTTTCGTCAGCGCCAGACTTTGTTAGCGCAGCAATTTTGAGTTCAAGTCGCTCGGCAGCGGCATCATCAAAAACTTCGGGGCGTGTTGTATTCGCACTGATTGTGGCCACCAACAATACGAGTGCAGAAATCGCAGTTGTGCCGCCGATCGTGTTGACGAGCCCGACATTGTTGCCAGCAATCGATGTGATGATCATGCCAGCAATGCCCGCAACAAAAACAATCGAACAGATGATGCGAATGTTGCGCAGGGCGAGTGATGTATTGCGCGACGAAGAATTCATGTCGTTATTTTCGCGAGAGCGGTTTGTATTTAATTCGCTTTGGCTGATCGGCTGAGATGCCGAGTTCTTTCTTGCGCCATGCCTCGTAGTCGGTGAAGTTGCCCTCGAACCAACGAACTTGGCTGTCACCTTCGAAGGCCAAAACATGAGTGGCAATTCGGTCCAAGAACCAGCGGTCGTGACTGATTACGACTACACAACCAGGAAAGCTCTCGAGTGATGTTTCGAGCGCGCGTAGCGTGTCGATGTCGAGATCGTTTGTTGGTTCGTCGAGTAGCAATACGTTGCCAGCATTTTTAAGAAGTTTTGCTAGGTGTACGCGGTTTCGCTCACCACCAGAAAGATCGCCCACGCGCTTTTGTTGGTCGCTGCCTTTGAAGTTGAAACTTGCGACATAAGCGCGACCGTTGATCTCGCGGTTACCAACTTTCATGACTTCAATACCATCTGTGATTTCTTGGTAGACCGAATTGTCAGGGTTGAGTGTGTCGCGGCTTTGGTCGACATAACTGAGAGCAACTGTGTCGCCGACAGTAATTGAACCCGAGTCTGGTTTTTCTTGGCCAGTGATCATTCGGAACAAAGTTGTTTTACCTGCGCCGTTCGCGCCGATAATGCCGACGATGCCTGCTGGTGGCAGGTTGAAAGTGAGATCTTCGATCAGCAATCGATCGCCGTAACCCTTTGACAGATTTTTCACTTGAATAACGACGTCACCAAGTCGTGGGCCAGGTGGAATTGCAATTTCAAGTTTGCTATCGCCGCGCTCTGCTGCTTGCGCTTCGGCGTGCAACTTGTCGTATGCGGCAAGACGAGCCTTGCCTTTTGATTGACGAGCCTTCGGTGCCATACGTACCCATTCGAGTTCGCGTGCCAAAGTGCGCTTGCGAGACTCGTTGGCTTTTTCTTCGCGGCCGAGGCGTTCTTGTTTTTGTTCAAGCCAACTTGAATAGTTGCCCTCAAACGGAATGCCCTTGCCGCGATCGAGCTCAAGAATCCATTTGGCGACATTGTCTAAGAAATATCTGTCGTGAGTGATCGCGACAACCGTGCCTGAATAATCTTGCAAAAATCTTTCGAGCCAGTCGACACTTTCTGCGTCAAGGTGGTTTGTCGGTTCGTCTAGCAGCAACAAGTCAGGTCGGCTAAGCAGCAATCGGCAGAGCGCAACTCGTCGGCGTTCGCCACCCGAGAGTTTTGTGACATCACTTTCGTTGGGTGGGCAACGAAGGGCATCCATTGCGATTTCGACGTTTCGCTCAAGGCTCCATGCATCTACTGCATTTATTTTCGACTCGAGTTGCGCTTGCAACGCACCGACTTTGTCGAAGTCAGCGTCTGGTTCGCCCCACATCGCTGTAACTTTTTCGTATTCTGCGAGAAGATCACGAATCGGCGCAACGCCATCCATCACATTTTCTAAAACATTTTTCGCGGCATCAAGTTTTGGCTCTTGTTCGAGCAAGCCGACAGAAAAACCAGGGGTAAGACGCGCTTCGCCAGTGAAACCGTCGTCAACACCAGCCATGATTTTGAGCAGGCTCGACTTGCCGCTGCCGTTAGAACCCAGGACGCCGATTTTGGCGCCAGGGTAGAAGGAAAGAGAAATGTTCTCGAGCACAGTTCGGTCTGGTGGGTAGAACCGGGCGAGTTTGTAACACGTGTAAATAAATTCTGCAGCCATTAGCCGTCTAATCTAGTTGCAATTGAGTTAAACCCTTTTGTCGATGAGGTCGTGCTAAATTGGCAATGACTTAGGTTCGTGAATAAAAAACAAGACTGAAAGAGGTCAAAATGCAATTGTTCGATCAAGCGTTCATCGGAGATTTTCTGCTCCGTTACTTGCACATTCTCGTAGGCATCGCATGGATTGGTTTGCTTTATTACTTCAATCTTGTTCAGGTGCCAGCTCTTGCCGCTTACGGCGACGAAGGCAAAGCACGAATGATCACTCTCGACAAAGTTGCACGTCGTGCGCTTTGGTGGTTTCGATGGGCGGCAATTGCGACACTCGGTACGGGTCTTTTGATCACCGGCATTGTTGAAAATTATTGGTCGCGTAGTGGCGACGCCCACAAATACACAATCTCAATTGGTATGACACTCGGAACTTTGATGGCAGCCAATGTGTGGATGATCATTTGGAAGAATCAGAAAGTTGTTTTGGCAAACGCAGTAAACGTGATCGGTGGCGCAGCCGCTGACCCTGCTGCTGCTGGCGCAGGTCGTAAGGCTCTGCTCGCGTCACGACAGAACTTTATTTTCTCATTCTCGATGCTTTGGTTCATGGTTGGACCTGCTCACTTTTACCCAGCAGCGTTTCCAAATGCGACTTCGAGCAACGCAATGACACTTCTGATCATCGCTCTTGTTTTGATCGCAATTTTGCAAATCAACGCTCTTGGACTTCTCGGTGGCACTGCAGCGACAAACAAACTTTTGTGGCCATATGAGTCACACAAGAACGCAATGATTACGGGCGGTGTCTTGTGGCTTATCCTTTGGGTTGCCTCAGAGGTGCTTCTTAAATAGCCATCGTTACGATGTAACTGATGGTTGATCAGTCGAATACTGAGGATTTTGGTGCGAACTCCTGGCTAGTTGAGGAGATGTACGAGCGCTATCGCGACGAGCCAGAAACTCTGTCGCCGGCGTGGCGAGAATTTTTCAGTGACTATAAGCCTGTGGGTTCGCCTAAGACTGACCCAACCGGAGAATTGGTCAGGCCGAGTTTTATCGAATCGCCTGATTATGTGCTTGAAAGCATGCAGGTTCCGGCAATTGCGGCGACGAAGTTAAAACCAAAAACTGAGAGCAGCGTCTCGGGCAACGGTAAGTCGGCGATCAGAGAGCCGATCTCACCCGAAGCACCACCACGAGCACCGCGACCGATGGCAACTTTTGCGCCAGTTGAACAGACGCCGTTAGAAGTTGTCGAACCAGAGCCACTACGTGGTGTGTCGTCAGTAATTGCCACGAATATGGAAGCAAGCCTCACTGTGCCGACAGCGACAAGCGTTCGCCAAGTGCCGGCAAAACTTTTAGAAGTTAACCGCAAAGTCATTAACGGATATCGCGAGCGAAGTGGCGAGAGCAAAATTAGTTTTACTCATCTAATCGGTTACGCAGTCGTACGTGCGATTGCAGATGCGGTGCCGAACATGAAGCATGTCTATTCGGTCGACGAACAAGGCAAGCCACAGATAAAGAAGTTCAATCGGGTGAATATGGGTTTAGCAGTTGATGTCGACAAGGGCAAAGGCCAGCGCAGTTTGGTTGTTCCTGTTTTGCGCAACGCCGACACTCTTGATTTTGCGGGCTTCTTGCTGACTTACGAAGACATCATCCGTAAAGTGCGGGCGAACAAATTGACGCTCGATGATTTTCAAGGCGCAAATGTCAGTTTGACCAACCCCGGCACGATTGGCACGCAGATGTCGGTGCCACGGTTGATGGTTGGCCAGGGACTAATTGTCGGCGTTGGCACGATTGATTATCCGGCTGAGTTTCAAGGTAGCGATGAACGCGCACTCGGTCGACTTGGTGTTTCGAAAGTCGTGACGATTACTAGTACTTACGATCACCGCATTATTCAAGGCGCCGAAAGCGGCATGTTCTTAAAGTATGTGCACGAGTTGTTGACGGGCGAGCACAACTTCTATGCCGATGTGTTTAGCAGTCTTGGTGTGCCGTATGAGTCGGTGAAGTGGCGCGACGACTCGAATTCACTTGATAGCGAAGATGCGCTACTTGAAAAGCAAATGCAGATTGCGACTTTGATACGTGTACATCGTGTGCGTGGTCACTTGATTGCCGATCTTGATCCGTTGCACTGGCGTGCGCCTCGAATGCCACGCGAGCTCGACCCCGCAACATACGGTCTGACAGTTTGGGACTTGGACCGAGAGTTTTTAACGGGCGGTGTTGGCGGTGTTAATCGGTCGACATTGGGTGAATTGCTGGGTGTATTGCGTGATGCGTATTGCCGCACGATCGGTGTCGAATACATGCATATTCAAAACACCGACGAACAGCGATGGGTGCAAGAACATTTTGAAGGTGTCAAGCGCAATGACTTCGAAGTTGACAAGATTCGTATTCTCGAACGACTCAATTCAGCCGAAGCTTTCGAGCGATTTTTGTCAACCAAATATGTTGGTACTAAACGATTCGGTTTAGAAGGTGCCGAATCAGCGATTCCGATTCTCGACAAGATTTTGAATCTTGCAGCCGACGCCAAAATGGACGGCACTGTTATCGGCATGGCCCACCGCGGTCGCTTAAACGTTCTCGCCAATGTCGTCGGCAAAGAATACGACCAAATTTTTCAAGAGTTCGAAGGATATGTCGACCCATCATCGGTGCAAGGTTCAGGCGATGTTAAATACCACCTTGGCGCAATCGGTGAATTCGTCGCACAAAGCGGCTCGAAGATGCATGTTGAGTTGGTTTCGAACCCAAGTCACTTAGAAACCGTCAACCCTGTTGTGCTCGGCACGGTGCGCGCAATGCAAGATCAGATTGATCCGCCACTTGCATACAGTGTTTTGCCTTTGGCGATTCATGGTGATGCTGCATTTGCGGGTCAAGGTGTTGTCGCTGAATGCTTAGCGATGAGCGACACATCTGGTTATCGCGTCGGCGGAACTATCCATTTGATTATCGACAACCAGATTGGTTTTACAACGTCACCCGAATATGCGCGATCGTCGCAATATTGCAGCGATGTTGCCAAAACGGTGCAGGCGCCGATTTTTCATGTCAACGGTGATGACCCCGAAGCTTGCGTGCGAGTTGCGCAATTGGCATTTGAGTATCGACAGAAGTTTCACAAAGATGTCGTGATTGACATGATTTGCTATCGCCGACACGGCCACAACGAGGGTGATGATCCGAGTTATACGCAGCCATTGATGTACAAGGCGATTGCCGAGCGTCGCAGTGTGCGAAAACTTTATGTCGAGACACTTGTCAAGAGAGGTGACATCTCAGTTGAGCAAGCCGAGAAATCGCTGACCGACTATCAAGCCAAATTGCAAGGCGCGCTTGAACAGACTCGCGCAAAGACGACCGAAAAAGTAATTGCTGCCAAGCCGCCGGCCCCAATTGGTGTGGTGCCACATTTTGAAACTGGTGCGCCACGTCAAAACCTAGATGCTGTATTGGCGCAATTGAGCAACTATCCGACCGGTTTCATGGTGCACCCAAAATTGTTGCGTCAGTTTGAAGCGCGTGATGCGATGGTTGCCAACGAAGGCGAAGTTGATTGGGCGACCGCTGAAGCTTTGGCGATCGGCAGTTTGGTGCTCGAAGGCACATCAGTTCGCCTTGCGGGCCAAGACTCGCGTCGCGGAACTTTCAGCCATCGTCACTCGACGTTGATCGATTATCTAAACGAATCAAGATGGGTGCCATTGGCGCAAATACCTGGTGCGACCGGTCGATTCTGGGTTTACGACTCGCTGTTGAGTGAATATGCGGCGCTTGGTTTCGAATATGGATACGCGCACTCGAATCAAAAAGCACTCGTGATGTGGGAAGCGCAATTCGGCGACTTCGTCAACGGCGCTCAGATCATCATCGACCAATATTTGGTCGCTGCCGAAGATAAATGGCAGCAACGTAATGGCCTTGTCTTGTTGTTGCCACACGGCTATGAGGGTCAAGGCCCCGAACATTCGTCGGCTCGAATTGAGCGCTTTTTGCAGTTGTGCGCTGAAGACAACATTCAAGTTTGCAACCCGACGACCTCGGCACAGTACTTTCACTTGTTGCGTCGTCAAGTTAAGCAAGATCATCTCAAGCCACTTGTAATCTTCTCGCCGAAGCAACCTTTGCGCATGAAGCAGAGTCGCTCAACATTAAATAGTTTGACGAGTGGAAGTTTCGAAGAAATTCTTGACGACCCGACGATTGCGAATGCCGATGATGTTTCACGCATAATTTTCTGCAGTGGCAAAGTTGCATGGGATGCATTTGCTGAGCGAGACAAACGCGGCGCCAAATATGCGATTGTGCGGCTCGAACAGCTTTATCCATTTCCGATTGCTCAAATTCGACAAATCTTGGCGAAATACAAGAACGCCAAAGAACTTGTTTGGTTACAAGAAGAACCAGAAAACATGGGTCCAAGATATTTTGTTGACGACCGAATTTGGTCTTTGAAACAAGAGGGCTACACACTGCACCATGTGGCTCGAGTTGAGTCGGGTAGTCCGGCAACTGGTTCGAAGACAATTCACGATCAAGAACTTGACGACTTAATGGCGCAAACATTCGCTAACTGGTAACTAGTTAGCGGTGGTTGAATGAGAGGGTGATTAAACCCTTCTCGCATGTCGTTGTTGACGGCTCGAATCTTGCAACAGAGGGTCGAACTGAGCCAAGCCTCAAACAATTAAATGAAGCCGTGCTGGCCTTTATGAAAGAGTTTCCGGGCACGAAAGTCACAGTAGTTGTCGACGCAACTTTCGGTCATCGAGTTGATCGCCGTGAGCGAGCCGAGTTCGACGAGGCGATTAACAACAACGAACTTGTAGCACCCCCAGCCGGTGCCGTTGGCCGCGGCGATGGTTTCGTCTTGACGATTGCCGACAAAGTCAAGGCGAGCGTTTTATCGAACGATAGTTACCAAGAGTTTCACGATCAATATAAGTGGTTGTTTGACGAAGGGCGATTGATCGGTGGCAAGCCAGTGCCGAATGTCGGGTGGGTTTTCATTCAACGTCTACCTGTACGCAAGCAAGCAGGTCGTGAAACGGCAGCAACTTTGCGTCGTACCAAATCGACTCGCGCAGTGATGCGACCGATGCCCGTGCCAAAATCGCCACCACCGAGTTCGCGTGCGATAGCGACGGCGGTTAAGTCTCAAGCGATGAATTCCAAAACTGGTGCGGCGACGAAATCTGCGCAGCCGCCGAAACTTAACGATCTCACGACGTTTTTAAATTTCGTCGAAAAAAATCCAATTGGCACAAAAGCAAAAGGCTCGGTCGATAGCTATGCGTCGCACGGCGTCTATGTGAAGATCGGCGAAGTTTCGGGTTACTTGCCGATGCGATTGATGGCGAATCCGACACCGCGAAGCGCTCGCGAGCACGTGAAACTTGGGGCATCACTGAATTTGGTCGTTGTTGGTTACACGCCGTCGCGCCGAAGTGTCGAGTTGGCAGTTTCGGGTATGGAGACTTTGGCACAAAAAACGGTTGCTAAGTCGGCAAGTGGGCGCACTGCAAAGAGTGCGTCGGTGCGAGCAACGACCAGCAAAAAAGCCAAGCGACGACCGCAGCACCCTAAGTCGGCTGCTAAGAAAAATCTGCCGAGTAAGAAGCGCTAATCAGTTTTTGAGTACGGTGTTGTCGTGCTAATTGCGACTTGGAACGTAAATTCACTCAAGGCCCGACTTGATCGTGTGACCCAGTGGTTGAAAGAAAATCAACCAGATGTGTTGTGCATGCAAGAAACGAAGATGAAAGACGAGGTATTTCCAGCATTGACTTTCGCTGAGATGGGCTATGAGTCGGCACATTTTGGACAAGGTCAATGGAACGGCGTGGCGATTATTTCGAAAGTTGGCCTGACCGATGTGGTTAATAACTTCGCAAAACCGATCGAACCTGATCATGAAGCGCGGATTATCTCAGCGACATGTGGTGGAGTGAAGGTTGTTTGTGTGTACGTGCCCAATGGTCGAGCGCTTGAAGATGATCACTACAAGTACAAACTCGGGTGGATGAAGAAATTGCGACAACATGCTGATGCGATCGCCAAGCCAAAAGATCGTCTCGTAATAGGTGGCGATTTCAATATTGCGCCAACTGATGATGACGTTTGGGATGTGACCAAGTTTGATGGTGCAACCCATGTCAGTGCGCCTGAGCGCAAAGTGTTTGCCGAACTTTGCGAATGGGGATTGACCG
>Ga0208594_1000076_pt1 | contig 34187 bp, 33 predicted proteins | sample LakMenEpi14Sep10_FD_150699 | JGI IMG/M metagenome (GOLD analysis project Ga0208594, IMG submission 150699) | Freshwater microbial communities from Lake Mendota, WI - 14SEP2010 deep hole epilimnion (SPAdes) | ecosystem: Environmental > Aquatic > Freshwater > Lake > Epilimnion/Euphotic zone ...
CTATTCCTTTATCGAACACAAAGTCGCATCAGCGTTATGAGCAATAAAAAGGTGGTAACTTTTCCCACTTTCAAACACTTACTTACTCTCTTTTTTGCTCTCTGCAATCAAGGTATCAATAATGTCTCCTGCCCACTGATCTTGTTGTGCGTCAGTCTTGGTCTTGGTTTCATAATTAACGGTGAGTAAGGAATTTTTGAATCCCCTCCTCTGGAAGGTAAGAATCAGAATAAATACCAAAAAGATAAAGAATAAAGGTTTCCACGGAAAAATTACAAACCACCGACTCTTACTTTCCTGCACCAAAACCTCGTTACCAATAGCACCCGAAGCATTAACCTTGATTTGAAAAATCCCAATACCTGGCAAAGCGTCTGCAACTCTTTCACTACCCAATATTTGGTTCACCAACAATTTTTGATCTGAGCCGACTTGTCCTGGTACTAGCAAAAAATCATCTAGCGTATCGTTAAATAATTCTTCTCGGTTAAATCCACCAAAAATTTTTAGCTGATCAACCGAAATTCTGTTGTTAGTTTGAAGAAAGATATTGCCGGTGTTTAAAAGTGACACACTTGCTCTTAATGGGCCATCATTAAATAATCGAGGCAGGTCTGGCATTAAAGAATAAATCAGCGATTCTGATCTAACACTCTCTAATTCTATTTTTTGTACATTCAAGCCAGCATCTATTTCAAAATTGCTACTCGTGGAACCAATTGGATAATAGGAAAAAGTTGCCACAATTGCTGAATTGAGGGTAAACCCTTCAGATTCACCAGGTTCTTCATTTGAGGTAACAAGTGAAATTCTTAAGCCTCCTATTACCGGCCTATCAATTTTTTCGGCATTTATAAATGAATAAGAAGTCTCGATAAACTGTGTTTCTCCATTTGGTTTGTAACTAGGTTGCAAAACTTCATAGCTAACCAGGTCCTTGGGCGAAAAGGGAGTTGAGCCCAAAGGAACCACTTGTTTAACACCTTCGGAATTAGCAAAAACATCTACCAATTCAACTTTGACAGTGGCATCGCTACCATTTGAAACCGATAATCTAATTACTCCACCAGAAGTTGCTTCTGTTGCATTTGAAAAAACTTGATTTTTATTTACTAAGCCAACTCTGAAGTTGGTGTCTTCGTCTGCTTGGGCAGACGAAGGACTAAACGCACAGAATAGAAAACAATTAATTATACAATATCTTTTAGCGGCCTTTGTTAATTTCAATTACTCCGGAGTCCAAGTTAGAATTATAGTTCCTGTGTGAGAACCGGAAGTTAAAGGAACTCTGTATGAGCCCGATATACTTTCTTTAATTACGCCATTATCACTTGCGGCGCAATAAGGAGCGCAATCTATGGTCTCCCACCAATCCCCAAAATTAGGCTCGATCGCGAATGAAGCATTAATGGCGCCATTGACATTCATGGAACCATCATCACAACCTGAAACGCCATTCTGCAGCCCAGTTAATACACTGAACACTTCTTCCGCACTGCCAGATTGAACAGTACTTGGCGCAGACTCAATACTTGGATTCCAAGTGGCAGGTTCGTCAGCATCACTGCAATCTTCAACTGTGAAATCAAAAGTTAATGTTCTTTCTCCACCAGGTTCCGGTTCCGTTACAGCTGAGGCACTTGAAATCACAGTGACCAAACTGGCCAACAAAAAAGATACAGTTACAAATCTAGATTTGTTTTTAATCTTGAGAAGCACAACTTTCCTTCCCGGGAAAAATTCATATCCCTCGCGGTAATAGCCATACATCTCAATCATCGGAGTTTCGGGAACGGATTGCCAATCAAAGGTTGGGATTTACAACCCTGTTTGCGGCTAGTTTCGACAAACCCCTATACGAGCGACTGATTGCTGTCATCATTGTCATATGAAAAACGCACGTCTATTACTGGTCGAAGATGACCCATTTACCCGTGCAACCTTGGGAGATGCATTAGCTCTGCACGGTTTTGACGTTCGAGCCCGAGTTGGAACTGCTTTTGATGCCATCGAGGCCCAACGAATACATAATCCTCAAGTGGCGTTGTTGGATTTAGATCTTGGTATTGGTGCATCTGGAATCGATGTTGCGATTGCGTTGCGTGAAAACAATCCCAAAATTGGGATTGTCTTTCTCACAACTTATAAGGATCCACGATTAATTAACTCAAACATTCCGAGTTTGCCTAAGGGTGCGATTTTCTTAAACAAGCTTGAAATGAATTCGACAGCAAACATTGCCATCCAGATTTCATTGGCGATAGTCAAACCCCTGGTAAAAAGAGTTTTGCCATGGGTGCGCAGCGGGCCGCTCAGTTCTTTGTCCTACCTTCAAATTGAAATCCTTAAGGACATTGCTGCTGGCTTAAGTACTTCAGAGATTGCCCGCACTCGCGGAGTTTCCGAACAAGCAATTGATAAGTCAATTAATAGAATTTCGAAAAATCTGGGAATCCCTAAATCTGCAGACTCTAATTTACGAGTGCAGATAGTTCGTGCTTATTTTGAAAATAAGGGTCAAGGCATTTAGTTGAAGAGAACACCTTGGCTTTCGTGGCGGCTGTATTTCTTAACAATTCCAATCGATGTAATTGTTCTACTTTTATCTGGCGATCATGCAAGTACTGGTTCCTATGATTACTTTAATTGGGCGGTTCTTTCACTCTTGGCACATGCCTCAATCGCACCAGCTACTGCAATCGCTCTTTTTTTCACCACGAAATTCAATAACTGGAAATCTGAATTAGTTGCGTTGGTCATACTCGGAGCAGTACGTGGCATAGCAATAAATGTTGGATTTGGAATTCTAGATTTAGAACCAAAAGTTTCTTTTGTATACAAGATCTTTAACTCAGCGATATCTCTGCCGTTGTGGTTTATTGGTATTGCAGTTTTCGTAGAATCGCGGCGTCAATTTCAACGAGAATTTGAAGCTATTTTCCTACGCTCCGTGCGCAAAGAGCAAACATCATTGGGTGAGCAGAACATTGATTCAGCTAAGGATCGTGATGGCAAACTAATTATGCATCTTCAATCTGTCTCATCGGCTTTGGCAAACGAAATCGAGCAGGATCTAAATCTTGCAGAATCGCAATTTGATTATAAGAAGCAAACCAGCAAGATTCAGCATTTAATCAACAAGGAGTTACGTCCAGTTAGTGCCAAATTATGGAATGCTTCAGCCTTATCGGCACCCAAACTTTCAATGACGACGTTGATAAGAATTTCTCTATTGGACCAAAGATTAAAGGTTATTTGGGCCTCATTGTTCTTTAGTCCATATATTTTCATCGGACTCAATGGGTCTCAAGGATGGGAATTTGCAGTTGTTGAAACACTGCTTGCGACTAGCCTAAACATTTTAATTTTCTTAATTATCGAACTGTTTTTCAAGACAGGGCTTTTAAGTCGTAAGTCAACAAATATTCTTATAATGGGTTCTAGCTTTGTAATACCGTTAATTACGATTCTTTACATTCTGCCAAGTAATTTATTCTGGACAGAAAGCGATGCAGCTAAATTTTTCTATCAGATATTCTTAAGCAGTTGTCATATCCTCATACTGTTAGGATTCAATCTTTACAAATTATTGGGTCAGCAGAGATCAGCTGTGCTCAAGAATTTCGAGCAAATAATTCGAGATAAAGAATTATCTTCTGTTTCAAGTGCTGATTTAGGTACTGTGAGAGATATTGATCTTGCACGATATCTTCATGGTGAGTTGCAGGCCGGTTTAATTGCAACAAGTTTGATTCTGGAACGCGCTTCAAATACGGGAGACACAGATTTAGCTCGCCAAACCCTTAGAAGTGCGGTGGATCTACTTAGACAAGATCATGCTCGAGTTTCGCAATCTAGAATCGCTTCCCCACAATCAAGACTAGAAAAAATATCTGAAGGCTGGAAAGGAATCGCTGATGTAAAAATAAGCATGGATTGGATTGGTACTTTAGAAACTTCTCTACTAAATGATGTGATTGCATTAATTGATGAAGGTGTTTCAAATGCAATTCGTCATGCGAAAGCTACCAAGATTTCAGTCAGCGGTTACCGTGTGGGCATAGATTTGAATATAGAAATCCTTTCTGACGGTTTTGGAATGTCTATAAAAACTCCTGGGTTGGGAACGAAGTTATTTAATGAGTTGACAAGTTCATGGAAGTATGTGAATCAAGGCAAATTAAATCTTTTGAAGTTTACCGTTCGCGATGCCCCAAGCGCCGGGTAACAAATAAACCGAAAGGGCCATTATTTTCGGTGTGGCAGCACCAAAAGCCTTCTCAATAAAGGCATGATTAAAACACATTGTTCAATCCAAAACTTTAAGGAATCTTTTAGTGGCCAGCAAAAAATCTAAACCTGTTGCTCTGCCTCTTAACCCTGAACGAATCATTGATATTGACGTTTCCACAGAAATGCGTGGATCTTTCCTGGAATATGCCTATTCAGTTATTTACTCTCGAGCATTGCCTGATGCCAGAGATGGATTAAAACCTGTCCAAAGACGAATTTTGTACCAGATGAATGAAATGGGATTAAGACCAGAACGAGGACATGTAAAAAGTGCTCGAGTTGTCGGTGAAGTCATGGGTCGTTTGCATCCACACGGTGACGGTGCAATTTATGACGCACTTGTTCGAATGGCTCAACCGTTTTCATTGCGTTTGTCTTTAATTGATGGTCAAGGAAACTTCGGTTCTCTTGACGATGGTCCAGCAGCTATGCGTTACACGGAATGCAAACTAGCTCCTGCAGCTCTTGGATTAACCGCATCAATTGATGAAGATGTTGTTGATTTCAAAACAAACTACGATGGTCGCGAAGTTGAACCTGAAGTATTGCCTGCTGCATTTCCAAACCTGTTAGTAAACGGTGCCACTGGTATTGCTGTTGGAATGGCAACAAATATGCCTCCACATAACTTAGGTGAAGTTGTTTCAGCGCTTTTGGCACTAATTGAAGATCCAGAAATAAAACCACGTGAATTAATGAAAATTATTCCAGGACCTGATTTGCCAAGTGGTGGAAAACTACTAATTGGTGATGGTATGAAAGATGCATACTTAACCGGACGTGGATCTTTTAGAATGAGAGCAACAGTTCAACTTGAAAACGTAAAGGCCAAGAAACAAGGATTAGTAATCACAGAGCTTCCTTTCAATGTGGGTGCTGAAAAAGTAATTGAAAGAATGAAAGATCTAATTGAAAGCAAAAAACTTCAAGGAATTTCAAGAGTAATTGATTTAACTGATGGCGAAAAAGGACTAAGACTAGTAATTGAAATCAAAAACGGTCATGAACCACAAAAAGTCTTGGAAGACCTATACCGCTTAACTCCAATGGAAGAATCCTTTGCCATTAACAATGTGGCTCTTGTGGAAGGTCGACCAAGAACCCTTGGTTTGAAGGAATTACTAGAGGTTTACTTAGAACACCGCATAGATGTTGTTAAACGTAGAAGCAAATTCAGATTAGAAAAAGCCACAGCCCGCCTGCATTTAGTTGAAGGTATGTTGCTGGCAATTGTTGATATTGACAAAGTAATCAAGATAATCAGAGCAAGTGATGATGCTGCTGAAGCTAAAACTGCCTTGATGAAAGGTTTCAAACTTTCAGACATTCAAACCACATATATCTTGGAAATGCCTCTTAGAAGATTAACTAAAACATCAAAAATTGAATTACAAACTGAGCAAAAACAATTACTTGAAGCCATCAACGAACTTAAATCCATTCTTGGTTCCACAAAGAAATTGCGCAAGAGTGTGGCTGATGAATTAGCTGCTGTAGCCAAGCATTTTGCAACCCCAAGACGTTCCATGTTGGTATCTGAATCTGGCAAAGTAATTAGCGAAGCGGCTAAAAAACCAGAAGATTTAGTACTTGTCTAGTAGTTCTTCCAGCGCCCAAGTAGCAAGAATTTATCAATAGAGCAGAATAGACACATGGCAATTCACGACGTAGATATTTTGATCATCGGTGCTGGACCTGCAGGACTCTATGGTTCCTATTACGCAGGATTTCGCGGCATGAGTGTGGCCTTAATGGACAGCTTGGAAGAACCAGGCGGACAAATTACTGCGATGTATCCAGAAAAAGCTATTTTTGATGTGGGCGGTTTTTCTTCAATAAAAGGTAGAGACTTAATTAATAATCTTTTAACTCAAGCCAAACCTTCTAATCCTAAATTTTTGCTAAATCAAACTGCAACAACATTGAAACAAAATGCAGATAAATCTCTAACAATTACTTCTGAGAAAGAAACCGTAAATGCAAAGGCAGTCATAATTACTGGTGGAATTGGTCGATTCACTCCTCGCCCACTGCCAGCTGCAGATGGTTGGAGCGGAAAAGGTTTAGTTCACTTCGTACCAAAAATGTCAGATCATGCAGGAAAAGATGTAGTAATCGTTGGTGGTGGAGATTCTGCATTTGATTGGGCAAATGAATTACATCCAATTGCAAAATCAGTAACTTTGATTCACAGAAGAGACAAATTTAGAGCGCATCAAGCAACAGTTGATCAAGTTAAAGCCCTAGGAATTGAATTAATCACAGAAGCAGAAGTAACCAAGGTTTCTGGAAGCTCACACATCGAAAAAATCGAATACATGAATTCAAAAACTAAAGAAACCAAGGAATTGAATTGTCAAACACTCGTTGCAGCACTTGGTTTCACAGCAAATATTGGACCTTTGGCTGAATGGGGATTAAACATAGAATCTCGAAAGATTGTGGTTGATTCTGGCATGCACACAAATATTGAAAGACTTTTTGCAGCAGGAGATATTTCTACATATCCTGGAAAAGTGGCATTAATTTCTGTTGGTTTTGGAGAAGCAGCCACTGCTGTTAATAATGCGACTGTGGCAATAAATCCAGACGCACACTTATTCCCAGGTCATTCTTCTGGAAGCGTTGAATAACTAACTAAGCATCAATTCTTGATTTATCAAGTTCATCAGCACCATGAACAATGAATTCTTTTCTAGGGGCAACATCTGAACCCATTAATAGATCAAAAACTTCACTTGCCTCTTCAGCGTCTTTCACGTTAATTCTTCTTAAAGTTCTTGATTCGCGATTCATTGTGGTTTCACGTAATTGTTTGGCATCCATTTCGCCTAAACCTTTGTATCGCTGTATTGGTTGCTTAATTTTTTGACCACTTTTTTCTAGGGCTGCAACAGTTTTGCGCATTTCATCATCACTGTAGGTATAAATTACTTCACCAGATTTTTTCCCAGCGCCCATAGTTTCAATTCTGTGTAATGGTGGAACGGCTGCAAAAACTCTGCCGCTATCAAGTAAAGGTTTCATGTATCTCTGGAACAAAGTAAGTAACAAACATCTAATGTGAGCTCCGTCAACGTCAGCATCAGACATCAAAATAATTTTGCTGTAACGAACATCTTCTAGTTCAAAGGTTCGACCTGAACCTCCTCCAACAACTGAAATAATTGATGCGCATTCGGTGTTCTTTAATACATCAGCAACTGAGGCTTTTTGTACGTTAAGGATTTTTCCTCTGATTGGAAGCAAAGCTTGAAATTCTGAGTTTCTTGCTAACTTCGCTGTTCCTAATGCGGAGTCACCTTCCACGATAAATAATTCTGTGTGTTCGATGTCATTTGATCGACAATCTGCAAGTTTTGCTGGCAGTGAAGAAGATTCAATAGCATTCTTTCTTCTTTGCACATCTCGTTGATTTCTGGCAGCTAAACGTGCTCGAGATGCATTTGCAATTTTTTCTAACAACAATTTAACTTTTGCTTTATCTCCTCTTGGAGGACTCTTAAACCATTTATTGAATTCTTGAGTTACCACTGCTGTCACAATTTTTTGGGCAGCAGGTGTTCCCAAAATTTCTTTGGTTTGACCTTCAAATTGAGGTTCAGGTAATCTCACACTGATTACTGCTGTTAATCCTTCTAAAATATCTTCCTTCATCACACTTTCTTCATTGTTCTTTAAAACTCTTTGTGCTTTTAGTTGATCATTTACAACTTTTACTATTGCTCTATCAAAACCAGTAACGTGAGTTCCACCCTTTGGTGTTGCAACTACGTTTACGAAAGATTTCACTTCATTGTCGTAACCATTTCCCCAACGAAGCGCAATATCAACAGCCATTTCTCTTTCAACTTCTTTAGGTCTCATATGGCCATGATCATCTAAAACTGGAACATTTTCAGTAAAGTTTCCGCTTCCTTGCAAACGAATTACACCTGTAACTGCTTCCCCACTCGACATGTGCTCTACGAATTCGGTGATGCCACCTTTAAATTTATATTCAACTTCAGTCTTTTCTTTATCTCTCAAATCTGAAACAGCAACGGCTAAGCCCGGAACAAGAAATGCAGTTTGGCGAGCACGTTGCATTAAAGCTGCGGCATCTAAATGAAGTTCTTTAACAAATATTTCAGGATCAGGCCAAAATCTAACTCTTGTTCCTGTGCCAGATTTTGCAGCTTTACCTAAGACCTTTAATCCAGATTCTTTAGTGAATTTGGCATTTGGGCCTTCGCCTTTGAAAACTCCTGTGACTCCCCTTTGAAATGAAGCAGTGTGTGTTTTACCGCCACGATCAACTGCCACATCCAAACGAACACTCAATGCGTTTACAACAGATGCTCCAACACCGTGCAAACCACCTGAAGCTGTGTATGAGCCGGAACCAAATTTTCCACCAGCATGAAGTTTGGTCATAACCAATTCCACACCACTTAATTTTGATTTTTGTTCAATATCTACTGGTATGCCTCGACCATCATCCATAACCACAACAGAATGATCTGGCATTAATTTGATGTGAATTCTTTTACAATGACCAGCTAGCGCTTCATCAACAGCATTATCAATTAGTTCCCAAACACAATGCATTAAACCGCGGCCATCGGTTGAACCGATGTACATTCCGGGGCGCTTTCTTACGGCATCTAAACCTTCTAAGACAGATAAATTCTTCGCGTTGTATTCAGCGCTGTTTGCCTTTGTTGCAGTGCTCAATTTTTTGAATCCTTTTTGGTAATGATCAAATTTCAGCAATTCGAAGTCTGTTTGAATATTCTCGTAGATTTGTGAGGTTTTATGGGGCTACGGCACGCCTAATACGGGCTTCGATTACGTTTTGCGACACACCCAAGCCTTCTTCGAGTTGCGAAACATCCTTTTGCAAGGATGATTGAAGTATCACCACTAAAAGAGATGAGGCCCTACGGTGAAGACATCATTAACTGCAGGACCAGAACTAACCGCATCTGATCGCTGTGATCGTTGTGGAGCTCAAGGATATGTTCGCGTCACACTTTCAAGTGGTGGAACATTAATCTTTTGTGGACACCATGCCAAAAAGCATGAAGAACAATTAAAACTTATCGCCACCGAATATGTTGATGAAACAGATCGACTTGGAGCAACTAACTAATTAGTTAGTCTAAATAATCGCGTAGCACTTGGGAACGCGATGGGTGTCTCAACTTAGACATAGTTTTTGATTCAATTTGTCTAATTCGTTCACGAGTTACACCATAAACTTGACCAATTTCATCAAGAGTTTTTGGCTGACCATCTGTTAATCCAAAGCGCATACGAACAACACCACGTTCACGCTCACTCAATGTGTCAAGAACGCTATCTAGTTGTTCTTGTAGAAGTGTGAAAGAAACTGCATCACTTGGAACGATTGCTTCTGAATCTTCAATCAAATCACCAAATTCAGAATCACCGTCTTCTCCAAGAGGTGTGTGCAATGAAATTGGTTCACGACCATATTTTTGAACTTCCACAACTTTGTCGGGAGTCATGTCAAGTTCTCTAGCTAATTCTTCAGGGGTTGGTTCGCGTCCTAGATCTTGAAGCATCTGTCTTTGAACACGAGCAAGTTTGTTAATAACTTCAACCATGTGAACTGGAATACGAATAGTTCTAGCTTGATCAGCCATAGCTCTTGTGATGGCCTGTCTAATCCACCATGTTGCGTAAGTGGAGAATTTATAACCTTTGGTGTAATCAAATTTTTCAACCGCACGAATAAGTCCAAGGTTACCTTCTTGAATCAAATCCAAGAACAACATGCCTCGACCGGTGTAACGCTTTGCTAAGGACACAACAAGTCGAAGGTTTGCTTCTAGAAGATGATTTTTTGCTCTTTGTCCATCTTCAGCAATCCATTCCAAATCTTTTCTAAGTTTTCTATCCTTAATCCCACCGGCAGCAATTTTTTCTTCAGCGAATAAGCCGGCTTCAATTCTTTTTGCTAATTCAACTTCCTGTTCAGCGTTAAGAAGAGCTACTTTTCCAATTTGTTTCAAATAATCTTTAACAGGATCTGCGGTTGCTCCAGCTACGGTAACTTTTTGAGTAGGTTCATCAGCATCATCTGTGTCAGAAATTATGAATGCTTCGGACTCGTCAACTGTTGCGCTGGTTTTTGTGTTCTCTTCATCAGATTCTTCAGCTTCTTCAACTTCAGCAATTTCTTCACTTAACTCAGCCAAACTTTCTTTCTCTAATTCGGCAATTGCTTCTAATTCAGCTGGATCTACTTCTTCAACATCATCAACTGGAACTAATTCACCATCAACCATAATGACTTTGGCAAAACCTTTGTCACCTTTTACTTTTGGTGCTGGTGCTGCTTTGCCACCTTTAACTGGCTTTAATGGCGCTACTGGTTTGGCAGCTTTAACAGGCTTTAGCGGTTTAACTGGTTTTGCGACTTTAGTTGGCTTTGCTACTTTTAATGGCTTTGATACAACTTTTTTGGCTTTTGGTTTATTTGAAGATGATTTACTGACAGACTTTTTTGCAACAGGTTTTTTGGGTGCTGGCTTAGCAACTTTTTTCTTGGCAGCAGGCTTAGCAGCTGGCTTCTTAGGGGTTGGCTTAGCTACAACTTTTTTCGCAGCAGGTTTAGCTGCAGGTTTCTTAGGTGCAGATTTTGCAGCAGGTTTAGCACTTGGTTTAGCAACAACTTTTTTCGCAGCAGGTTTAGCTACAGGTTTCTTAGGTGCAGATTTTGTAGCAGGTTTAGCACTTGGTTTAGCAACAACTTTTTTCGCAGCAGGTTTAACTGCAGATTTAGCAACTGTTTTCTTGGCAGCAGGTTTACTTAAGATTTTTCCAAACAGTGCCACGAAGACAACCTTTCAAAGTGATGACGCGCTTAAGGGCCTGTCAAATTGACCGGCCCGATTTCCTATTCTGTCACGACTTCATCAATTCCGCCTGCTTTGGGTCAAACACTCAGCGTGTAAGCACTCCCTGGGCTTCATGAGAGATCAAGGTAAATGTGGTGGACTGGGTCAAAGATTTTCCGGGAACTGGGATGGAAACTTTAGATTTAGTTTTCCAAGAAGCATTCCAAGTTGTAGTAACAGTTATTGTTTGTAATCCTTTTGTGTCAAAACTGTGCTTTATTTTTCCATCAGGAAAACCAACTCCAGCATCAGTTGTATTAATCACTGTTCCATCAGAAAATCTCCAAGTCCAGGTGGGCGATGCAGTAAGAGTTACAGGAATTCCAGTCACTACTACAGATTTTGGTCCAAAAAAGTTTGGCTGATTGCTCAAAAAGAAAACATCTGTATTAACTAAAACATGATTTGCAGGTTGAGTTGTAGGTAGTAATCGTGGTAAATATTCTGTTGTTTGCTCGGTCAAAGTATTTGTTAATTTCTGCGGAGTACTTGGTCCCTTAGGGCCTACACACATCATTCCCACTAATAACCAAGGTTCATCTTCACCAAATTTTCGCCAAACCTTTTTCCTTTCCCCCAATGTGTCTTGAACTGTTTGACACTGCGTGTAGGGGGTGCAGGATGTAATCACATAGTTCTGATCAAAGACGTAACAAACATGTGTAACTAGCCATGCACAACCCTCGCAAGTTACCCCTTGAACTTGTGTTGAGTCGCTTCCAGAAAAAGTGTCATCAAGAATGATTTGACCACTAATTTCATAGCTTTGAGTTTCCTGATTAGCTTCAACATTTACTTCAGCAAGAGCTGATCCTATATTTAGTAAAATCAATAAAGTTGTGCTTAACAATATTTTTGTAAATTGCATTAAAAGATATTGAATTAACGACTCAAAACAAGCAAGTCAATTGGGACTGATAAGTCCCTACTTAGTTCTTGCCACTGCCTTATCTAGTGCTTTTTTGACAATCGGTGCAACCTGATCAATTTCAATCAAAAACCCATCATGGCCAAATGGTGAAGAAATAACATCTAGCTCAGTGTTTTGATCTAGTGCTGAAACTAAATCTGCTTGCTGTCTAATTGGATAAAGGCGATCAGAATCTATTCCTGCTACAACAACAGGTGCTGTGATTCTTGATAAGGCAGATGCAACTCCACCTCTATTTCTTCCCACATCAAAAGTTGACATTGAATCGGATAAAGCAATGTAGGTGTTGGCATCAAATCTTCGCGCAAGTTTTTCAGCATGATGATCTAAATAAGAATCAATTGCAAAGCGACCATCAGAATAAGGATCTTCCCCATCTTGGTGATCTCTACCAAATCTCACATCTAATTCAGTTTCGGAACGATAAGTTAAGTGAGCAAATTTTCTGGCAATTCCCAAACCAGCGTGAGGACCGTCTCCGGGTTTTGCATCGTAATAATCTCCACCGCGCCATTTAGGATCTGCTTTGATCGCAGCAATTTGTGCAGATTGAGTTGCAATTTGATCTGCAGAAGAACCTGGTGCTGAAGCGATAACAAATGCAGAACCAAGTCTGTGTGGATGTTCAACAGCCCATTCCAAAACTCTCATGCCACCCATTGATCCACCCATTACACAAGCCCAGCGTTCAATATTTAATTGATCTGTTAAACGTTTTTCTATTTCAACTTGATCTGCAACTGTAACTCTTGGAAATCTTGATCCCCATCTTTTTCCAGAGCTATCTTTTGAAGATGGACCTGTTGTTCCTTGACATCCACCTAAAACATTTGCACAAACTACAAACCATTCTTTAGTGTCAATTGCTAAACCATCACCAATTAATCCATCCCACCAACCACGAGTTAGATGCCCCTCGGTATCTAATCCAGCAGCATGCGAATCACCTGTCAATGCATGTTCAATAAAGATTGCATTTGACGAATTAGAATTTAGCTTTCCAAAAGTTTCATAACTTACTTTTACATCAGGAAGAGAACCACCAAGTTCTAATTCAATTGGTCCAACATCAATGAATTTTCTTTGCCCAGGGTGATCTCCTTCCTGCCACGCACCGGTGGCAGGAAGTGGACCTGAATATTCAATCGCCATAAATTAATTAAGCACCCTTGGCAGCTCGAAAACCTGAATCAAGATCAGCCAAAATATCGTCGATGTTTTCAATACCAACGGCCAATCTAATTAATCCAGGAGTTACACCAGCTGTTAATTGCTCTTGTGGTGTTAATTGTGCATGTGTTGTTGAAGCTGGATGAATTACCAAACTTCGCACATCACCAATATTGGCAACGTGTGAATGCAATTCAAGTGCTTCCACAAACTTCTTACCTGCTTCAATGCCACCCTTGATTTCAAATGACAAAACAGCTCCAGAACCTGCCGGAGTGTATTTATTTGCCAATTTGTTGTATCGATTTGAATCCAGTGAAGCGTAATTTACTCTTTCTACTTCATCTCTTTTTTCTAACCAATTTGCAACAGATCTGGCATTTTGAACATGGCGCTCAATTCTTAGAGAAAGTGTTTCCAACCCTTGAGCAATCAAAAACGCATTAAATGGAGAAATCGCAGCACCTAAGTCGCGCAATAAAACAATTCGCGCACGAAGTATGTAAGCCAATTCGCCTAATGCTTCGGAGTAAACCAAACCACCATAAGAAGGATCAGGTGTGTTGTATTGCGGGAATTTGGCTGCGTTTTTCTTCCAATCAAATTTTCCGCTATCAACAATTACTCCAGCTACTGCTGTTCCGTGACCACCAATGTATTTAGTTGCAGAATGAATCACAATGTCTGCACCGAATTCAATTGGTCTCAACAAATACGGTGTTGCCACAGTGTTGTCAACAATTAGTGGAATCCCGTTTTCATGTGCAACTTTCGCCACATTTTCGATATCCAAAATAGAATTCAATGGATTTGCTACTGATTCGCCAAAAAGCGCTTTGGTGTTTGGCTTTATTGCTTTTTTCCAAGAATCTATGTTTTCTGGATCTTCAACAAATGACACTTCGATGCCATATTTTGGCAAAGTGTAGTGAAACAAGTTGTAGGTTCCACCATAAAGATTTGGGCTTGAAACAATGTGATCTCCTGCTTCAGCCAAATTCAATATTGCATAGGTCGTAGCAGCTGAACCACTAGCTAACAAAAGTGCTGCAACACCACCTTCCAAGGATGCGATGCGTTCCTCCACAGCACCTTGAGTTGGATTCATGATGCGGGTGTAAATGTTTCCTGGTTCTGCCAAAGCAAACAAATCCGCAGCATGTTTAGTGTCACGGAATGTGTATGCCGTTGTTAGGTAAATAGGTAGGGCTCTTGCATTTGTTTGTGAATCAGGTGTTTGTCCCGCATGAATTTGTCGGGTTTCAAAACTCCAGGCTGTACTCATTTTTAATTCCTCTTTCAGTTTTTGGGTCTTACGCCTATCGCTTTGATAGTCGTTGGTGGTTCACATAATTTGTGCGAATTTTCTATGTCAAACTGATTAAAAATGCGCATGATAAATGCGCAAGCTCATTTTTTAATTAGTTTTGATATAGATATAACGCAATTAGTGCCCCTTTTGTTTCGGGGTCCCACTCAATTTTGCGTAAGACCCGCGCTTGTCGAATGTGATTTCACAATCGACCTGGTCTACACCCGGAGCACCCCACCGCGGTGGAGGGTTGCCGTTCAGCTAGCCGGGGCTTAATACTGAAACTCTTGACCTATCTAAAACAGTACTAAACCTGATTCCAAATCTCAACTCCAGGGGTTTGTGATTTTGGTGAATGCGTCCCTAAATTCCCACGGTGGCATGCCACTATTCAATGCATTGTTAAGAAGCTTTGCTAAATGAAACTGAGGGTCCTGGGCTAAAGCAAAATCCACTGCACCTCGAGCCAATATCCCTTCACCGGCCTGCCAAAAGAAAGCCGCAATACAGGTACAAATTGGTGTACGAAAATCAGCAGGAGAAACTCTTGCAACCTGTGCCCATTTTTTGGCGATGCTGATCAAGTATTCATTTGGATCTTCACTAATTTGTGCTCTTTCTATGTGATGGGCAAGCAGTGCATCCCTGACCGGAATATCTGTTAATCCCAAGAGCAATCGAGCCCACATTTTTTCGTCAAAATCATTAAAAGCTTTTTTCTGCGACAGAAAGCTAAATTGAGTTTTGGCCCACTTGGAATGATTATTACTGTGCTCTGCTTTAGCTTTCTGTTTTGCAAACTGGGAAATCAGGGGCACTAATTCGTGATTAACCTTGGTTACTTTGAGGAAATCATCAAGTTCACTTCTGGTCCCTAATGTGGTTTTTCCTGCCACTTTTAAAACTGAAGGTGATGAAGCTTGTTTCTCCATTAACAATGCTCGCCCCATTGTTGGGCAACAAGTTTGATCACCACATAAAAACGATGCCCATCTGTTCTCATGAACCCACAGAATGTCTCGAATATGAAATTGACCAGAAACCTCATCCATTAAGTAACTTGCAACTTCTTTGTAGGTCTGCGGATCTTTTTCAACGAAAAATACCGCCACTAAACCATCAGCGCCGGATCTCTTTATTGTCTCTTTTAAATTGTTTATGAATTCTTGGTCAAATTCGATTGCTTGAGGCAAATCAAGAGTCATGGTTACAACTACTCGATCATTTTCACCTTTTAACGCAACCACTACGAGTGAGTTTTCTGGATTAAATCCCAGTAAATGTGGCACCGTTGCCAATAAGTTTGCAGGTCCATCTATCTGAACTTCTTTTTTAGGTTTTGTCATATTCGTATTTTGAATGAAAAGAAAGTTCAAGATTTGGAAAAGTAATGTAGCTGGGCATAACTAAACCCTGGGGATAAAATCCTCAGGGTTTAGTTGGTATTACTTTGTGGAATTACGCCTTAAAAGGGAGGAAACTAAGGCAATAATTCCACAGACTTAATTTGTGCACTCCAGTTACCACTAGGAGCAATAACTGTTACTTGATCACCTTTTTTGTTGCCCATAATTGCTTGACCTAATGGTGATTCAGATGAAATTCTCTCATCATCTAAATGAGCTTCCACCGGGTGAACAACTCTCACTTTGAAAGTTTCCTTTTTGGTTTGAACTTTCACAACACAACCCAGACGCACAGTTTTATCGTCAACTAATAGGTCTGGTCTAGCCGATTCTGAGACAAGAGCCTCAATTGAGTTTGCTTCTTCAGTTAAGCGAGTAAATTCAGCCACATCTCTTTCGTCTCTATCTGTAGCAGAGATGAGTGAGGCAAGTTGTGGAAGTTGAACGTTTCTAATTTCATCAACTTGTTTTAGAAGTTCAATTCGGCCCAATTCAGTAATGATTACTGGGGCACTTTCTTTTTTCTTGCTTGCAGTTTTCACGATGGACTCCCGGGTCAATGCAAATGAACAATTTGTTTACTTGTATTCCCGAGGTCTCTCCCCACCAAGTTAGATTTCACCTGGTACTAAGCCGGAAGTATTTCTACTTCGTATTGACGACTTTCGTTTGGGTAGGGATACTCCCCTCGTACTTCTTCCACCTTAACCCAGCAATTACGGGTTGCAACTCGAAGTAGGTTAATTCCAAGTTAAATATTGTGGGGAAAATGCAAAATTCTTCACTTAACCCGACTCAACTGCCAAAAAATAAAGCTCAATAGCCCCAAAACCACTTGAGGGATATAAGAAAACCCTCGCCACAAAAGTACTGCTGCCAGAGCCAAATCTGCTGGAGTTCCATAAAGCTGCATCATCGCCACCATGATTGCATCAGTTGTGCCAATGCCACCTGGGGTTAAGGGAATGGTTGTACCCAGTCGACCAAAGCAAAAAATTGCAAAAATAATTGCTCCGGAGATCTCTATGCCTAAGGCGCTAGTACTTGCCCAAAAAACAAGAAACATTGATATTTGAACCAAAAAATTTGTTGAGGAAATACTTTTCCATTTGGTTTTTACTAGGTCACTGACTTCTATTCTGAAGTCATTAATTGATTTTGATAAATTCACTTTCGGTTTTTTGAAAATAACTCTTAAGGGGTTAATTAACTTGGAGAACAGATTTCCTACCCAAAGGGAGCCTTGGGCTGACTTTAAAGAGATATAAAACATAAGCAAACTGATTATCAGCACCAATAGTCCAAGAATTGTGGATCTGATCAGCCCTGAGGTAATTTCCCCAGCAAAAACTAATGCCACCAGGCCAAGTACTGGCATAAAAAATGAGATCAAACCATTCCACACACTTGCAATACCAATAGTGGCATTGGTTTGCTTAACTTCAATTCCAAAGGAACGAAGCATCGCGTATTGAAAACTTAAGCCAATTGTTCCACCGGCTGGAACAGCATTACTGATGGCAAAAGAAGTATTTCTGACCTGAAAAGCTTGCCAATATTTTAAGTTTTTGGTCGTCACCAAGTATGGATACTGGAATACCCAAACGTTAAATATCGCACTGATTACTAGGACTAGCAGTGAAACGGTTGTTATGTCTTTAAGGATCTGAATGACACTGTCAATATCAGAATCTCTTAATAACCAATTACCAACAAACCACAACACAATCAATGTGATTAAGACTGAAAGAAGCGGTGCTAAATACTTTCTAGTTTTTTTCATCAGCCAAAAGTTGCTTTAATTGATGAGCTAATTCAGAAGGAACAAAGGCATGGATTTGGGTTCCTGAATCGTTATGTTCTGTCTTGAGAACTTTGCCATCTTCGTGAACCCTTGCCAATAGATCACCTCTTGAGTATGGAATTGTCAGCATCATTTCAACACTTGGATCAGGTAGTCGATCATCGATTGTCTTTAATAGTGTTTCAATTCCAAATCCACTATGCGCTGATACAAAAACAGCTTCGGGGAAAATTCTTTTTAGGTTTCCCATAGTCTCATCAGATATTTTGTCTGTTTTATTAATAGCGATTATTTCTGGAATGTTGTCTGCTTTTATCTCTTGCAATACCTCTCGGACAGAATTGAATTGTTCTAGCGGATCTGGGTCACTGCCATCTACTACGTGCACGATTAAATCTGAATCACTGACTTCTTCTAACGTTGATTTAAAAGCATCAATTAGTTGGTGAGGTAGATGTCGGACAAAACCAACTGTGTCACTCAAAGTGATATTTCGTCCTGATGGTGTTTGTGATTTTCTAACTGTTGGATCAAGGGTCGCAAAAAGAGCATCTTCAACAAGAACACCTGCACCAGTCAATCTGTTCAACAAACTTGATTTACCAGCATTTGTGTATCCAGCAATTGCAACAGAAGCAACATGGCTTTTTCTTCTTGAGTTTCTCTGCACGTCACGAGATCTCGCCATATCTTTCAAATCTTTTCTTAAACGAGTCATCTGATCATGAATTCGTCTGCGATCAGTTTCTAATTTTGTTTCACCAGGACCTCGAGTTCCAATTCCAGGATTACCACCACTTGCTGCTTGTCTACTTAATGCATCGCCCCAACCGCGAAGTCTAGGTAACATGTACTGCATTTGTGCCAAAGAAACTTGAGTTTTACCTTCTCTGCTTTTTGCATGCTTTGCGAAGATATCTAAAATCAACCAGGTTCTATCAACAACTTTTACTTTCACAACATCTTCTAAGTGAATTAATTGTGCTGGACTTAATTCACCATCAATAATGACGGTGTCAGCGCCAGTTTCAGAAACAATTTTTCTTAATTCTTGCGCTTTTCCAGAACCTAAATAAGTAGAGGGATCTGGATTATCACGTCTTTGAATTACGCCTTCTAAAACTGTTGAGCCAGCAGTTTCTGCTAAGCGCGCTAATTCTTGTAAAGAACGTTCTGCTAATTCCCAAGAACCACTCGTCCAAACCCCAGCTAAAACAACTCTTTCAAGTTGAATTTGTCGATATTCAACTTCACTAATGTCTTGTAACTCTGTTGAAAACGAAGTAACTCTTCTTAATGCTGCCCTGTCTTGTAAATCTAATTGACCTGTATCAAATGATTCAGCCATATTTAATTACTAAACCAACCCTGCGGCAATGTTCCACTGTCTTCTAATATAGCTGGGCCTCTCATTATTGTTTTACCATTTTCAAAAGAAATATGAAGAGTTCCACCAGGTAAATCAATTCTTATATTGTTTAGTTTTTTTCCACTTTGTTCTCGTAAAACAGAAGCAACGGCACATGCACCGGTTCCGCATGAAAGTGTTTCGCCACTGCCACGTTCATGAACTCTCATTTGCACATGATCATCAGTTATTTTCTTAACAAATTCCACATTGACTCCGTTTGGAAATTCACCACCAGGTGAAACAACTGGAGGTGTCTTTAAGTCACCTAACCCACCTAAGTCAGGGACAAATGCCACTGCGTGCGGATTGGGGGCATCTACTGCTTGGGCACTAAATTTATGGCCATTGACTGATACTTCAACGATTTTTCCACGAAGAATTGCTTCATCCATGGTGACGCTGATATCTCCTGGTGCATTAATTTCTGCCTGTACTAGACCTGCTCGTGTATCAAAAGTAAACTTTTTTTCTATTACTAATTTTTTGGTAAATAGATATTGGGCAAAAACTCTCGCGCCATTACCGCACATTTCAGCAAGAGATCCATCGGCATTTCGGTAATCCATAAAAAAGTGGTTACCCTTTTTTGTTATTCGAAGAATTCCATCAGCACCGATTCCGGTTTCTCTGTTACATATTTGAATAATCTGTGATGGAGTTAAATCAATTTTGCCTTCTAAGTCTTCAATAACTACAAAGTCGTTTTTAGTGCCGTGACCTTTGGTGTATTGAATTACGGGGCTCATCCAATCAGCCTAAGTGATTGGTCAAGTAGCTGAGGACTTGTTGCATCCAGCCAATGAATCAGTGGGTCTCTTCTAAACCAAGACAGTTGCCGGCGGGCAAATTTCTTAGTCGCATTTATGGTCAAAGTTATTGCTTCTTGTTCAGTTATCTCACCATTTAGTAGGGAAAGTACTTGCGAGTAACCAAGAGCTCGAAGAGCCGTTTTTCCTTTTCTTAATTTAGGCTCTAGGGATTTAACTTCCTCAACAAATCCGTCTTTGAACATTTGGTAAACGCGTTCAGCAATTCTGGCATCAAGTAAATCTCTAGGCATATCAAGAGCAATTCTGACATCAGAAAATACCGGTGAGGGCTCGGGTAATTTGGCATTGAAGTTATTACCTGTCAATTCATTTACTTCCAATGCCCTAACTATTTTTCGAGCATTGTTGGGAAGAATGTTTTGAGCTGCTTCTTTATCAATTCTTTCAAGCATCTCATAAAGAACTTCTACACCTTGCTCTTCCAGTATTTCTTCATAATTAGCTCTTATCTCTAGATTTGTACCGGGAAATTCAAGATCTTCTAAAACTGAATTCACGTACAAACCACTTCCTCCAACCAGCATCGGTTGAATTTTCTTGTTTAACAAATCATTAATTATTTCGCGTGTTTGTTTTTGGTAAGTCGATACGTTTGCTTCCTCTTCGGGGTTCAATACGTCTATTTGGTGATGGGTGATGCCTCTTCTTTCAGAAAGTGCAAGCTTTGCTGTGCCAATATCCATTCCTTTGTAAATTTGCATAGCATCAGCATTAATAATTTCAGCTGATAATTTCTCAGCAATTTCTAGTGAAAGTGAAGTTTTCCCTACAGCAGTTGGCCCAACTATTGCTATAACTTTCAAAATTTATGACCGAACCAAAGTTGGAATTCCAAGTAGTACATCATTTGTTTTCTTTTCATTCTTACTTTGCTCGAAAATGTCTCCGGCTCGAGTTTTAGTAATTTTGAGTACAGATTTATCAGATAACAGGAAGAATGGTGCTGCATAAGTTATTTCAACTTCTACTAAATCCCCTGGTCTAATATTTATATTTGAATCAAAAGTAAAGTGCACTAATCTATTGTCACGTGCTCTACCGGATAACTTTAGATTGATCTCGTCTTTTTTACCTTCATGATTAGTGACCAGTACTTCTACTGTTTTTCCAACTTGTTTTTGATTTTCTTCCAACATGACTTGATTAACAACCTCGGTAAGTCTGTTGTATCTTTCTGAGATAACTTCTGGATCTACCTGATCATCCATTTCAGCTGCTGGAGTTCCAGGTCTTTTCGAATACTGATAAGTAAATGCTGTTGCAAATCTTGCCTTTTTAACTAAATCAATGGTGTCTTGAAAATCTTGTTCGGTCTCGCCAGGAAAACCAACAATTATGTCTGTTGTAATAGATGCATCAGGAATCTTTTCCCTAACTCGATCTAAAATTCCCAAATACTTACTTGTTCGATAACTTCTCTTCATGCGAGCTAGAACGTTGTCACTTCCAGATTGCAAGGGCATATGAAGATGAGGCATAACATTTGGTGTTTCTGCCATGGCATCAATAACATCATCTGTGAAATCTTTTGGATGAGGAGAGATGAATCTAACTCTTTCTAAACCTTTTATATCGCCACAGGCACGTAACAACTTTCCAAATGCAAATTTATCACCAAACTCGACTCCATAAGAGTTAACGTTTTGCCCCAGAAGCATCACTTCCATAACGCCTTCTGAAACTAGCGTATTAATTTCATCAAGTATTTCTCCGGCTTTTCGATCTTTTTCTTTACCTCGAAGGGTTGGAACGATGCAAAAAGTGCAAGTGTTATTACAGCCAACACTTATTGCCACAAGTGCTGAATGAATTGAATCTCTTTTTGTTGGCAATGTTGAAGGAAAAACTTCCAAAGCCTCAAGAATTTCAATTTGTGCCTCATTATTAATTCGTGCTCTTTCAAGTAAGACTGGTAAAGATCCAAAGTTATGTGTTCCAAAAACGACGTCAACCCAGGGTGCTCTTCGAAGAATTTCATGTCTATCTTTTTGTGCTAAACATCCACCAACGGCAATTTGCATTCCAGGACGCTTTTCTCTTTGCCTTACCAGCATTCCTAAATTTCCATAAAGTTTGTTGTCTGCGTTTTCTCTAACCGCACAGGTGTTGTAGACAACAACATCTGCGTCCTCTGATTCAGCAGCAACATAACCAGCTGTTTCCATAAGCCCAGCTAAACGTTCAGAGTCATGAGCGTTCATTTGGCAACCAAATGTTCTAACAAAGTATGTGCGGGTTGTCATATAACTACTAGGGTACGCCGTGGTTAGATATTCAATTGTGACCACGGTTAACGCGCAATCAAACAAAGTTCAATTCGCCCATGAATACAAAGGTTTATACCCATATTTAATGGCTGCTTTTGTGGGGCTTCTCTTAATCTCAAATATTGGTGCCGTAAAACTTATTGAATTCGGTCCAATCATTACTGATGGTGGAGTATTTCTCTTTCCACTTGTTTACATCGTGGGAGATGTTCTTAGTGAAGTTTATGGATTTAAGGCAGCCAGAAAAGCAATCTATGCAGGATTTGCCATGGCAGTACTGGCATCTTTTACTTTCTATTTAGTCCAAATATCTCCTGCTGCAAGTGATTGGGGTAATCAATCCGCATTTGAATCAGTCCTTGGATTTGTTCCGCAAATAGTTTTAGCCAGCATCTCAGGATTTTTAGTTGGACAATTATTGAATTCATGGGTCCTTGTGAAAATCAAGGAAAGAACTAAAGAAAAGAAGCTTTGGTTAAGACTGATCGGTTCAACCGCAGTTGGAGAATTAGCAGACACATTAGTGTTTTGCACAATAGCTTTTTATGGCGTTATTACAGGTTGGAATTTTGTCAATTATGTAGTAGTTGGCTATCTATATAAAACATTTGTGGAAGTTTTACTCCTACCGGTTACCTATAACGTGATCAAAAATGTTAAGAAAAAGGAAGCTAGTTACTCACTTTAGTTGCATAATATCGGCCCAGGAATTCTTCTTTAAAGTCAAAGAAATTGCCATCAATAATACTTTGCCTCATTTTTGCAACTAGATTAACAATGAAAAATTCGTTGTGAATTGTTAGCAAAGTTGCCCCAAGCATTTCTTTGGCTTTTATTAAATGATTCAAATAAGCCTTCGTGTAATTTTTACAGGTATAGCAACCACAACTTTCATCAATAGGAGAGAAATCATTTTTAAATGCGCTAACTGAAATATTAAATCTGCCATCAAGGCCATAAACCGCGTTATTTCTGGCTACTCTGGATGCTGCTACACAATCAAATGTGTCAGCGCCATTTTCAACACCAATAAACAAGTCATCTGGTTCTCCGATTCCTAGCAGATGTCTTGGCTTATCAACTGGAAGTTCTTCGGTAACCCAATTAACAATTGTTCCTAATTGGTTTTTATCCAGCGCTCCCCCGATTCCAAAACCATCAAAATCAAGACTTGCTAAATCTTTTGCAGCCTTTCGTCGTAAATCTTCATATTGTGCACCTTGCACAACTCCAAAGAGTGCTTGATAGGGACGATGACTTCTCTCAAGTGTTAGTTTCTCATGTTCTGAAATACATCTTTTTGCCCATTCAAAAGTTCTATCTAAGGATTTTTCTTGGTAATTTCTGGTATTCAACAAAGTTGTACATTCATCAAAGGCAAAAATAATATCTGCACCGATTTTATGTTGGACTTGCATTGAAACTTCTGGGGTAAACCTATGCATGGACCCATCAAGATGTGATTTGAAAGTAACGCCATCATCATCAACGTGCGCTAGTCGATCTTTATCTGTGGCCATAACATCATCTGCTTGCAACGTTGTTGCATCCATTGCTATTACTTTTTTGTATCCAACGCCAAGTGATAAGACCTGAAATCCCCCACTATCGGTAAATGTTGGACCAGGCCAATTCATAAAAGCACCCAAACCACCTGCTTGATCAACAATTTCTGGACCGGGTTGTAAATAAAGGTGATAGGCGTTTGATAAAACTGCTTGAGCTTCTAAATCCTTAATGTTTTCAGGTAAAACGGATTTTACTGTTGCTTTGGTACCAACTGGAATAAATGCAGGGGTCTTAATTTCTCCATGGGGAGTAGAAATTACTCCAACTCGACCTAAAGGTTTTGGATTTGATTTATGAGAGCTGAGATTTGCTTCAACCCGATAACTAAAATTTTTGTTCATTAACACTTATCTAATCTCATCTTTGATTTACCCAGTTACGCACCCAGGATTTACTTGTTCAAATAGTTTCTAACTTAAGAGCTAGTCCCTTTGAATCAAACAAAATGGGTGACCTGCAGGATCTAAATAGACAATGAACTCGGTGGAGTAATTATCATTTTTAGGGGTTCCTGGCTGAAATTGTGTTTTTGTAGCACCAAGTTTTAATACTTCTGCTTCGCTCTTTAATAAGTCTTTAACAGCAAAGTCCAGGTGAGCTTGTTGGGGCACATTTCCTGTAGGCCAAGTTGGGGCAACATAATTTTCTATTTCCTGAAATGCTAATTTTGGAATATCCTGTTCATCTCGTAATTCAATCCATCCAATTTTTTCATCAAGGGAAGCACCAAAAGTTTCAATTCTTAATCCGGTTATTTGGGCATAAAATTGGGCTAGTTCAACAGCGTTTTGGCAATCTAGGGCCACATAAAAATGATCAGCTAGTTTCATGAAGGTAATTTATCACTCATAAAACTAGCTGATCTATTTTGGGTTATTGTTGCGCTGCTTTTATCGTCTCTTTACTGTTTGAGCAAAGTTGATCTCAACATCTTGAGCCACAGTCAAAGCAATTGAGATTTCACACAAGGCGCCCTTATCGATTTTTACTTTTCTTCCTTTAGCTGAGCAATCATCAGGGTTTTCAACTGTTATTACTTGTGTTAAACCCTTAGGGGCTTTAGGAATAGTGACAGTTTTTGCACTTGTGGTGTTAGGGATAGCAACATCTACTGCTTTGACAAATTTATTAATTTTCTTATCTAATGCAGCAGATAATTCCAAACCATCAAGTTGCTCGGAAACAGAGCTAAGAATTGCTTTAGAAGTTAGTGCTACTGGAACATAGTCACATTGTTGACCATTTTGGCCACCAACTGCCCAATCACTACAAACTCTTAAACCTGGATTTTTTGCTGCTTTTTTACTCGCTGCTTCTTTAGCTAATTCATTTCCTGCCATATTGGCAGCCCATTGATCTAATAATGCTGCTCTTTCAGCTGGAGTGTAATCAAAAGTTTGATTACCAATTCCATAACGAAGAGTTGCATATTGTGGATCAGATTCAAGTTGTGCTCTTATGGCAGAGATTTTACTTGAGGCCAAAGTGATATCAATAGTTCGTGCGGCTAAAGGAATAGTTACACAAGTTCCTCCACCACCTGAACCATTAAATGTGCTGGTGTAAGACCAAGTTTTACAAACTTCTTGTCCTGGATTGGCATTTGCTTCAGCTAAAGCTTGTGCTTCAGCAGTTGCTCTTTGATCAGCAATAGTTTGTTGTTCTTGGCGGTTTTGAGCGATGGCTGCAGAAATATCAAGTGTGCCACCTGAATCAACATAATTTTGAAAAACTTCTCCCCCAATTAAATTTGCTTGATGATAAGTATCGGTATGACAGGTTGTGAAATATCCACCATCTAAAGTTGACTCTCCATATTTGATGGGGTAATCAGCTGGGCAAGAAACATCTCCATCGAATCGAAGATTTGCTTGGGCACTGGGTGCAACGATAAATGATATAAATAAAGACAAAATTAAGATCAAACTTCTTTTCATATTTTCCCCCTGTTGTTATTAGTTATAACACTAGACACAAGGGCTGACAAATAAATGTCCGAATTTTTTAAATCTCTGAGGGAAGTCCATCAGGTAGATCTGTGATTACTTCTTTGGCTACCCGAAAAGCTAAATTTGAAGAATATCCTTTACGAGCTAATACCCCAACAATTTTTCGCAACTGAGTTTTAGCATCATCTCTTTGCAGCGATCTTATTTTCTTACAAGCCAGGGCAAATGCCGCTTGAAATTCTTGATCATCACTTATCTGAGAAATTGCTTCCAGTGCCATATCATCAGAAATTCCTTTGGCGCGTAATTGCTGCCTTAAAGCGTTTTTACCTAAACCTTTTCGTTCATGTTGGCTAGAAACATAATTTGAGGCTAGAGCTTGATCATTAATTAAGCCCACTTCTTCAAATCTATCTAAAGCAACATTTGCGACCTCATCAGAAATATCTTTATCCTTTAAATCCTTGGCCAATTCTTTTCTAGTTCTAGGTGCATGTGAAAGTCTTCTTAGCAAAACTTGTTTGGCAGCATCTGCTGCCTCAATTTCTTTATTTTTTTCTTCCATTACTGGTAATTGAGTAATGGTGGCGTCAATTAAATTTAATTTAAGTTCACTTTTTGTGCGGCGCCGTTTTGAGGCGGCGCCGTCTTGGTCTAGCTGTACTACTTCTCCCATTTAATTATTCGGCTGCTGCAATTGGCACAACATCAGCTTCTGGCTTCTCAGCAGTTGTGCTCAGAGCAAAAACTTCTTTGATGCGGCGTTCAATTTCGTTAGCTAAATCAGGGTTATCTCTTAAGAAGGTGCGAGCATTTTCTTTACCTTGACCTAATTGATCACCTTCGTAGGTAAACCATGAGCCGCTCTTCTTCACGATGTCATGCTCAACACCCATATCGATAAGGCTTCCCTCACGAGAAATTCCTTCACCGAAAATGATGTCGAATTCTGCTTGTTTAAACGGTGGAGCCATTTTGTTTTTCACAACTTTGACTCGGGTTCTATTTCCAACAGCGTCTGTGCCATCTTTTAGTGTTTCAATACGACGCACATCTAAACGCACTGATGAATAGAACTTCAATGCTTTTCCACCAGTTGTTGTTTCTGGAGAACCAAACATCACACCAATTTTTTCTCTTAATTGGTTGATAAAAATTGCAGTGGTGTTTGAGTTAGCTAATGCACCAGTCATTTTTCTTAGAGCCTGGCTCATTAAACGAGCTTGTAGACCCATGTGACTGTCGCCCATTTCGCCTTCAATTTCAGCTCTTGGCACAAGTGCTGCCACAGAATCGATAACAACAATGGAAAGTGCACCAGAGCGAACTAACATGTCAGCAATTTCTAAAGCTTGTTCACCAGTATCTGGTTGGCTTACTAGCAATGCGTCAATATCAACGCCAAGTTTTTGGGCATAATCTGGATCCAGTGCATGTTCTGCATCTATGAATGCTGCAATGCCGCCAGCTCTTTGAGCACTAGCAATTGCGTGCAATGCAACTGTGGTTTTTCCACTTGATTCTGGTCCGTAAATTTCTACGACGCGACCTCTTGGTAATCCACCAATACCTAAAGCGATATCAAGTGCGATTGAACCAGTAGGAATTACTTCTGCTGGTGGACGATCTTCTTGACCCATACGCATAACTGATCCGCGTCCGAATTGACGATCGATTTGGGACAGGGCTGCTTCTAACGCCTTGTCGCGGTCATTTGCCGCTGTTGCCATTTGTGACCCTTTCTTTTGGTCCTAGCTGTCTTTGTGCTTATTTACCTAAGGTAGGTGTTAGCACTGACATTTGTCCGGGACCTGGTTAGAGGCTGGGGACATCTCTTACCTGTGGACATTACTCGAACAGGTGTTCGAAGACTATCAGACACGCCGTTCAACGCGCCGAGGGTCCTAAACCCTGGTTATCAACCACTGCTTTCCACACAGTTTGAGCATCAAAGCCCAGTTTTAAAGCATCATCAACACTTACTCCACCCAGCTCAGGCAGCACAAAGTCCTTCGCCCAGGAAGCTGCGTACTCTTCCCCAAAGTGCTCTTTGAGTCGACGTCTTAATTCAGTAATCCACATAACACTGCCCAATTTAGACGTAACGTCTTACTGAAAGAATCACATTCATCATGGATTTCTATGGTTTTACTCTTTTACTGCGCTGGATCTTGGGCTGGTTTATTCAACCTAAACTTCGTAGCCTGCCTAGCTCGTCTTTGAATCAAGATGTGGCAGTGATTATTCCTGCTCGAAATGAAGAGAAAACCATTGCAGAATTACTCACCTGCCTAAACAAGTCTTTAGTTAAGCCAGCTGAAGTTTTAGTGATTGATGATCATTCCACGGATCAAACTAGCGAAATTGCGAAATCTTTTGGAGTAAAAGTCATCACGGGACAAATGTTGCCACCTGATTGGACTGGCAAGACTTATGCCCTACACCAAGGTGTGGAAAACACGAACTCACCAATTTTACTTTTCTTGGACGCTGACACTAAACCAAAACCAGAACTCATTGGAAAACTGATAAGTGAATTAAATAACTCCGGAGGACTAATTTCAGTTCAGCCCTTTCATGAAATGAAATCACTTTATGAAAGATTTGCTTCGGTCTTTAATCTCATAGGTGCAATTGGAGCAAGGCTGGGAGAAAGAAACGGTTTAGCTTTTGGACCGGTGATGATGCTTAAAAGACAAGATTTAGAAAAAATTGGTGGCATAAGTAAGGTAAAAAACCAATTATTGGAAGATCGAGCTTTAGGTTTACTTTTTCAAGAAAATGATTTAAATGTAAATACTTTTATCGGAAACAAAGATGTTTCATTTCAAATGTATCCATCTGGTTTAAAGTCCTTAACTCAAGGCTTTACTAAAAATATTGCAGCAGGCTCAGTTGGAATTAGTAAAACCAGATTTATTTTGCTTTTTACTTGGTTTAGTGGTCTTGTAGCAGCCGCGTGGGAGCTACCGTTTGCCTTTTTAGCCTGGACCCAAACTGGCGTTGCCCCGTCTTTTTATCAATATGCTTTAACAATAGGTTTTGGTATTCAATTCTGGTGGTTTGTCAGAAAACTAGGAAACTTTAACTTTTACTTAATCTTGTACCCATTTATGGTTCTTTATTTTTTGCTGGTTTTTTTCTATTCAGTAACCCTTACCTGGAGAGGTAAAGTAATTTGGAAAGATCGCTTCTTAGACGCTAAAAAAGGTTTAAAATGAGAGATTTCATTAAATTCATGCTTCTAAACACTGGAACTTGGGTGCTGTGGTTTTTCATTGTCGGATATTTGGTCACCAAAATCAAGGATAAATTCTTAGAAAAAGATTATCTCTTCACATCTTTATTTGAATTTGAAAAAGATGGAACTTGGTTTAAAAAGTATCTAAAAATTGATAAATGGAAAGATAGGGTTCCTGAGCTGGGTGGCTATTTTGGGGATGGCTTTGAGAAAAGAACTGTGGCAGATGCCCAAAGTGATCAGATCAAACTCTTCATCAGGGAGACTCGTAGAGCAGAACTAGCACACTGGGTTATGACTGCAGGTTGGATTTTCACCACTGCTTTTAATCCTTTATGGGCAATAGTTTTTAACTTAGTATTTGCTCACGTGGTGAATTTTCCGTGTTTAATTATTCAAAGATACAACCGAGCAAGATTGATTAAAGTATTAAATTATAAAAGTTAAGCAGCTGCAGAATCTGATTTTTTAACAACAGGTAAAACTGTTACCCCAGTTGGGTTATTTTCAATTTTGGCTACAGCCTTTGTTACATCAAACATTAGTTTTGAAAGAGGTAAATTCAGCGCACCACAAATTGCACCAAGTAATTCAGAAGAAGCTTCTTTTTGGCCACGTTCAACTTCGCTTAAGTAACCTAAAGAAACACGCGCAGACTTTGAAATATCTCGTAATGATCTTTTTTGGGCATTGCGATGCAGACGCAACTGGTCACCGAGCACTTTTCGCAAAACAATCATTGCTCTATTTTAGCCCATCTCTTTAAGTAATGCCCTGTTATTCACACGAGCCGACTCAAGGTTAGTTGCAATATTTTCTCAACACTTTGCCCACAAATATCAGCTCGACTACCAGTTAATTCCAACTTTTGGCACATATTGTGGTCATCACTTGAGAAGGCCACAAATACTATTCCTGGCTCAAAACCTGCACTTGGATTTGGTCCTGCCACACCTGTAGTGGCAATGCCGATATCTGAATTCATTAATTTTCTTACATTTTGGGCCATAAGTAGTGCTACTTGTTCTGAAATGCTGGTGAATTGCTTAATCACTTGAGAATCAACATTTAAAACATTAATTTTAATCTCGTCGGTATAAGCAACCACAGAACCTTTGAAAACTTCAGATGCACCACTTATAGAGGAAAGACTTACTCCCACTAATCCCCCTGTTAGGGATTCGGCACTAGATATTGTTATTTTCTTTTGTTTTAGTTTCTCAACAACTTCGAGTGCTAAATTACTTGGCAACTATTTCATCTCGATCAGTAATAATTGCTTTCATAATGTAATCAACAGCTGTTGCAAGTGTCAGGATCACAGCAACATACATTAAGACTTCAGCTAACAGTGAGACAGTTTCAGGAAGAGGTAGGAGATAAAAACTTATTGCAATGATTTGCATAATCGTTTTTAACTTTCCTCCCCTGCTGGCAGGAATTACTCCCTTGTTAATTACCCAGAATCTTAAAAATGTGACAAAAAGTTCTCTTGCCAAAATTACCCAAGTAAACCACCAGTCAAGTAAATTCAAATAAGACAAACCAACTAATGCAACACCGATTAAGGCTTTGTCTGCAATTGGATCAAAAATCTTGCCAAAATTGGTAATCAAATTCCATCTTCGAGCAATAGTGCCATCAGCAATATCTGTTAAGGCAGCAATTATGAATAAAACACCAGCAACTAACCGATTAGAATCTGAAGCTGCGTCTTCTTTGAATAAAAGCCAAGCAAGTATTGGTACCACAATGATTCTGATGGTGGTAAGAAAATTTGGTACATTAATTGCACTAACCGCTGAAACTGGATCTGCAACGCGATCTGGCACAGCAGGTTTCAAAACTGGGCGCTCTATTTTGTCTTCACCTCCAGGTCTGCTCCTACGCTACCTACAACAACTGCTTTTACTAATTCACCCACACTTGCAAAACTGTCCAAAATTGTCGTAATGCCATCAACTTCTGGTCCCTGCTCTCTAATTCGACCAGTTACACCATCTTCGTCGTTTGCTTCGACTAACACCTCTACCTCAGAATTAATTCGGCTGTGTGCTTTTTGTGACATGAGCTCTTCGGCAATGGAATTTAATTCATTAACTCTTTGATCAACAACTTCTTGACTTAAAGCATCCTTAAAACCTGCTGCCTCAGTTCCATCTTCTACCGAGTAACCAAAAATTCCAATCGCATCAAGTTGGGCTTGTTCTAAGAATGTTTTTACTTCCTCAAATTCTTTTTCAGTTTCACCTGGAAAACCAACGATAAAATTACTTCTAATTCCGGCATTTGGACTTAGTTTTCTGATGTTGGAAATCAACGTTAGAAAGTCTTTGGTCCCACCAAATCTTTTCATTCTTCTTAAGACATCAGGGTGAGCATGTTGAAATGATAAATCAAAATAAGGCACAACTTTTTCTGTTTTGACAATTGCCTCAATCAAACTAGGTCTCATTTCAGCAGGTTGCAGATAAGACAAGCGAATCCAATCAATACTGTTTATCTTTGAAATCTCAGGTAACAAGGTTTCTAGCAGTCTGATATCTCCCAAATCTTTGCCATAACTGGTGGTGTTTTCACTAACTAAAAATAGTTCTTTAACACCTTCTTGTCCTAACCACGCTGCTTCCTCCAAAATTTCTGAAGGTCGGCGAGAAAGATAAGAACCTCTAAACCTTGGTATGGCACAAAATGTGCAACGGCGATCACAACCTGAAGCAAGTTTTAATGGAGCTGTTGGTTTGTTGTCTAATCTGAAACGATTAAGTGGTTGAGCAATTTTTTGTTCACTTCTTGCAGTTGGTGAAATTGGTAAAAGTAGTCTTCTATCTTGAGGAACTGGTGATTTAGGTCTATTGCCACTTAAAACTTCATTTAGTTTAGCTGTGATGTGATCGTAATCATCAAAACCTAATATTGCATCTGCTTCAGGAAGTGCTTTTTCTAGTTCGTTTCCATATCTTTCAGCCATGCACCCAACAGCTAAAACAGCTTTAACATTGCTGTTTTGCTTTAAATCATTTGCAGCTAACAAAGTGTCAATACTGTCTTTCTTGGCCGCTTCAATAAATCCGCAAGTATTAACAAATACTGCATCGGCATCACTTGGTTCTGTTACTAATTCAATTCCATCTTTTGATAATCGAGCAGCTAATTCTTCACTATCAACTTCATTACGAGCACAACCTAAAGTTACGATGGCTACACGAGTTGACATTATGATTACAGCCTAAAGAAACTACTTCAGGGATGCTACCGCCAGGTATATGCATCCCTAAAGAAATTACTGAACTGGACCTTCTGGTCCAAACTCAACTCTGACAACTTCCCCGTTGCCACCTGCTTTACCTAAAACTTGTCCATTAACGGTCAAAGTAATTGCTCCAGCGTTACCCAGTAATAGTTTTACGCCTTCAACGCTACCTACTCTTTGTTCTTGACCTTCTCTAATTATTCCTTCAAAAAGTTCAACATCATTAACATCTGTTGCCCTAACCCAGCTGCTGTTTCCTTCAGCTTTTAGTAATACATCTACCCCAGGTGCTGGAACATTTGCTGTGAGATCTTCGGCTTCTTTTGTAGCAGCAGGTGATGGAGTAGGAGTTGGGCTAACTGTTTCTTCGGCTACAACATTTGTTGGGGAATTAAATGTTGATACCACTACGGAACCTATTGCGATCAAAGTAATTACACCCAAGGTTGAAGCCATAAGTAAAGACCAGTTTGTGCCTGATCTTGCACGAATATTTTCTAAAGGTTTAAAGAAACTACCTGAAAATTGGGAAGAATTATTTTGTTGTACAGCAACAACTGAAGCTACTTCTAAGATTTCAGTTTCCGGTGCAAGCACCGGTTGATCAAAAGGGGAATCACCAACTCCAGAAGCTGGATATAGGGCCATTAATTCATCAGGATTTAAATCTAAGGATTGTGCCATGGCACGGATGTGTCCGCGCACATAAACATCTGCGCCAACTTTTTCAAATTCATCTTTTTCAATATGTTTAATCAAAACTTCTCTAACACGAACTTTGGCACTCAATTCAGAAACGGACACTCCCTTTGCTTCGCGAGCAAAGCGCAAACGACTACCTATTGAATCCTGCATTTAGCACCTCCCTTACGAAACGGTTGTCGAACCATCAAAGGGTATCACTATGTTCGTTTTACCGAATAAGTGGTATTTCTGTGATTAGAGTGACACCTTTAGGGTATACCCCTGAATTCCCCTGGGGCAAGGGGCCTAGATGAATTAAGCGTGAACTTCCCCGCGCAGAGATGACAAAGTCTCAACTAGTTCATCTGGTTTAACTAAAACCTCTCTAGCCTTAGAACCTTCACTTGGTCCCACGATGCCTCGTTCTTCCATCAAATCAATTAATCTGCCTGCTTTGGCAAAGCCCACTCTCAATTTTCTTTGCAACATTGATGTTGAACCCAATTGGGTTGAGATAACTAATTCAGCTGCAGAAAGCAATAAATCAAGATCATCACCAATATCATTTTCTACATTTGACCTGGTTGGATTTGCGTGCAATACATCGTCTCGGTATTCAGGTTCTGCTTGATTAGTCCAATGAGAAACAATTGTTCTTATCTCGGTTTCAGAAATAAACGCACCTTGAATTCGTGTTGGTTTAGAAGCACCCATTGGTAGGAATAAACCATCTCCTTGACCAACCAATTTTTCAGCACCTGCTTGATCCAAAATAACTCGGGAATCAGCCAAACTTGCGGTAGCAAAAGCTAACCTGCTTGGCACATTTGCTTTGATCAAACCTGTAACAACATCAACACTTGGACGCTGGGTTGCGATTACTAAATGAATTCCTGCAGCTCTGGCTAACTGGGTGATGCGCACAATGGCATCTTCTACATCTCTTGGTGCCACCATCATTAAATCTGCTAACTCATCTACTACCACTAACAAATATGGATATGGTTCAGGATTTGGTTTATCACCAATTGAACTTACTTTTCCAGCCTTAACAGCTTTGTTGTAATCATCAATGTGTCTAAAACCGTGAGCATGAAGAGCGTCGTATCTGACTTCCATTTCTTTAACAACCCATTGCAAAACTTCTGCTGCTTTTTTA
>Ga0208594_1000077_pt1 | contig 33983 bp, 33 predicted proteins | sample LakMenEpi14Sep10_FD_150699 | JGI IMG/M metagenome (GOLD analysis project Ga0208594, IMG submission 150699) | Freshwater microbial communities from Lake Mendota, WI - 14SEP2010 deep hole epilimnion (SPAdes) | ecosystem: Environmental > Aquatic > Freshwater > Lake > Epilimnion/Euphotic zone ...
AGATCAACCCACAGCTGCCCTTGCTGCAGCTGCCTGATCACAACGCTGCGATCAGGTCACAGGCCTCGGGATTTACACCACTCCAAGGGACGCGACCGAGCGTGCCGGAGGCACTAGCTGCGCGGCACCGAAAAGGTGAGTGCGGTGTTTGGCCTGCAAGTGATCGCCTACAACCTGATCCGTCTGGGCAACCTGCTCAGGCCGGCAATGGCGGCGGTCAGGGAGGCCCAACGGGGCAAAACGTATGAAATCGGGCGTTCTGGGAGGCTGAAATGCTGCACATCAGCCCGAACGGAGCGCGATCAGCTCTCTGGAGGGAAAAGCGCGGCCATTCAGGCGGTTTTTCCGCAAACTCATAGGCCTCAGCAGGCATAGGACAGCCCAACCCAACAATCTTGCGGTGGTTGCGGTTGCTGCGATTATTTCGATTACTGCGCGTGTGGCCCTTCCCCCGTTGCCCATGGCCGTCGTTTTCCCCAGCTCCATTGAGCCCGTGATCCCCACGGCGGAGGTGGCTGAGGCCGCAGGGGCGAGCTTGCGCGATCTCGCCGGCTTCCGGGCCAGCCATGGCCTGCGGCAAGCCAGCCTCTCCCTCGATCTGGACGGTGGCCAGCGCGCATCCGTTCCCCTCCCGCCCGCGGTGTTGGAGTCGCTGCAGGGAATCCTGGTGCAGATGGCCCAGGGCAATGCCGTCACGCTGGTGCCGGTGCACGCCGAACTCACGACCCAGCAGGCCGCTGATCTGCTGAACGTGTCGCGGCCCTTTCTGATCGAGCGCCTGACGCAAGGCGAGATCCCCTTCCGTAAGGTCGGCACCCACCGGCGCATCCGCCTGGCCGACCTGATGGCCTACAAGCACGCCATCGATCAGCAGCGTGCCGCGGCCCTCGATGAGCTGGCTGCCCAGGCCCAGGAGCTGGGCATGGGCTACTGAGGTGAATCGCTTCACCGTCGTCTACGACGCTTGCGTTCTCTACCCCGCTCCACTTCGCGATCTGCTGATGCGCCTGGCGCTCACGGATCTCTACCGGGCCCGCTGGAGCAACCAGATTCATGAGGAGATGAATGCTCACGTGCGTGATGCGCTGGTGGATGGCCATCAGCCCCTGATTCCAGCCCTGGAGTTGCCAGATCCTGAGGACCGCCATGTTCTGGCTGCCGCCATCCAGTGCGGAGCCGATCTGATCCTCACCTTCAACCTGGATGATTTCCCAGAGCACGCCCTGGCGAGCTACGGCATTGGCGCCTGCCATCCCGACGCATTCCTGGTGGATCAGCTGAACCTGGATGCCAAGCGGGGCTGCCTGGCGATGCGGCAGCACCGGGCCAGCCTCAGGAACCCAACCAAGACGGTCGAGGAGTACCTGGCAACGCTTGGGGAACAAGGGTTGAGCAGGTTCTCGCAGGCCGTGCGGCACTACGCCGCTGAGCTCTGAGCGCGCAGGCCCTGGCCCAGCCGTTGCTCTGCCTTGGCGAAGGCGTCATCCACCACGTCGTCCCCGCACCAGCGGCTGTAAGCCGCGAGGTGGGTCTGCACGCTGTGCCCCATCGCCGCGGCCACCACCTTGGGCGACAGGTCGCAGATCACGTGGGCTCGGTGGGCGTAGCCATGCCGACAGGAGTAGAGCACCAGTTTTTCGCCCTGGGCCTCGTAGTCACACCTGAGCTGCATCCACAGGGAGCGGCGCCGCAGGTACTGGCTGATGTCCTGTGCCCCATGCCCCAGCCGCATCGGCGGCAGCAGGTCCGATGAGAAGGTTGCCTCCAGGTTCCAGGCCGCGGCCCACTGGTCGCAAGGGAGCAAGCGCAGGGGCCGGGGCTTGGTCTTGCCACGCGCCGAGACCTTTTCATAGAGGCACCAGAGGCGGCCCTGCCTCAGTTCCAGATGCTGGATCTCCTCCGGACGTAGCCCATAGGCAGCAATCAGCTGGAAGCAGAGCCGCCAACGCGGATCAGGGATGGCCTGCACCATCGCCAGGATGTGCTCGACCGCAATGGGGGTCGTGACCGTCCGCTGCTGGCGCGAGCGACCGATGTATGGGCCGAGATCCTGAGAAGGCATCCACGCCTCTGGCAGGTAGTCCTGTTGCACCAACCAGCGCAGCAAGGCGGCGGTGTACTGCACCTGCAGCTGACGGGTACGACAGCCAGGCCGTTCGGCCCACTGCTCCGTTGTCAGGCGCAGCAGCGCATCGGCATCCTCTGGCCCACCGGCAGTCAACAGCTCCAGCAGGAGACCCATCCGAGGCCGGTACATCCGCTCCCAGGTGGCGGCCTTCACCTCACCACTGCGGAGTTTGTGATCGCGGTAGATCTCCACCAGGGCAGGCCAGGCAGGACTCCTGGCGGGATCTGGCGCAGGCTGCGGCGAGGAAGACTTGCCGGTGGAGGCCAGCGGCGGCTGCCCTGGGTAAAGCCGGATCAAAGCGTCTTCCAGATCCTCGCCGTCCTGAAACGCCGTATGCAGGGCCACCACTGCATCCCGCACCTGGTCCACATGGTCCCCGTCCCAGGGAACGGGAAGCAGCAGCTGCCTGCGACGACCGCCGCCGGCATGGGCCGTGATGTTGAGTCGGACCAGGCCGCGGTGGTTGGCGACACTCCAGCCCCGCCGACAACCGAGTCGAGACAGGGAGTGAGACACCCCCGCACGCAGCACCGTCTCCCAGGCAAGGGCGGCAGCCATGTGAGAAGGAACGTGAGAAGGTATGTGAGAAGGTTGCCCTCAAAGCCTGGCATGCCCGTGCAGAGCCAACCACGCGCTGGAACCCTAAAAGCCAGTGCAGAAGCGGCTTTCAGCCGATTTTCCAAGTCCTGCCTGCAATGCGCGATGCCGGGTTCGAACCAGCGACATCCTGCTTGTAAGGCAGGCGCTCTACCGCTGAGCTAATCGCGCGTGATGAAGACGCTACCGCAGCCGCCCCAGCCGATCGTGCCGCCCTGGCTCAGGGTGCGCTGGCGGCTGGAGGCATGGGGCGTGCGTTTGCTGCTGGCCCTGATGCAGGGCAGAAAACACGCCACGATGCGGCGGGCGATCCGGCTCAGCCTGAGCTTGGGTCAGCCCCTGCTGGCCCGACGCCTGGGCACGGCCTGCGCCAACCTGGAACGGGTCTACGGCCCTGGCCTGGGACCTGGACAGCGTCAGCGTCTGGCGCGCCGGTCGATGGAGCAGTTCTTTCTCTCCTGCCTGGAATCGATCATCGAGCCCGTCGATCCAGGCCGCTTCCAGGTGGAGGGGAATGGGGTGACGCAGCTGTTGCAGCGGCCCGCTGGCCAGGGGCTGATCGTGGGCTCCCTGCACCTCGGCTGCTGGGATCTGGGGCTGCGCTGGCTGAGTGAACACCTCCAGCAGCTGGCCGTGATCTACAAGCCCGCCCACAATCCGGAATCAGACCGGCTGCTCAACGCCGCCCGCAGCGCCAACAGCCGCTGCCACTGGATTTCCAAATTCGACCACCGCGCCATCCTCAGCTGGCTCCACCAGGGCGGCGTGCTGGTGGTGATGACCGACCTGCGCAGCCATCGGCATCGGCTCAGTGTCGACTGGCTGGGGATGGAAACCTATCTCCAGTCCGGCCCGATGCGCCTGTCCCAGCGCACGGGGGCCCCCCTGTTTCCCGTGGCCCATGTGCGCGAGGACGACGGCCGCTTCCGACTGATCTGTGGCGATCCCCTGCCGCCCGAGCCCGGGCCTGAGGGGCTGCAGCGGCAGGCCCAGGCCCTCTGCAGCTGGCAGGAGCCCTGGATCCAGGCCTACCCAGAGCAGTACTACTGGATCAACCACCGCTGGCGGTCCGGCGATGGCAGTGGCCGGCGTCTGCGCCAGCTGCCCCCGCCGGGGCGGCCCTGAGCCATGGCCAGCGGCCGCGACCACGACCGCGCCACCTGGCTGCTGGCCCTGCCCTTCGGCCTGCTCTGGGCCCCCTGGCTGGGGAATGCCGGCGTGGGCTGGGCCAGCGCCGGCTTTCTGCTGGGCGGCCTGCTGCTCTCCCCCGACCTCGACACCCGCTCCAACTGCAGCCAGCGCTGGGGGGCCCTGCGGCTGCTGTGGTGGCCCTACCGGCACTGCCTCTCCCATCGCTCCCTGCTCTCGCACAGCCCGTTGCTGGGCAGCGCGGGGCGCCTGGCCTACCTGGCCGGCATCGTGCTGCTGGCGGCTGCGGCCCTGGAGAGCCTGGGGCTGCCCGCCCTGGCCTGGTTGCGGGCGAACCTCCCCGGCGTGTGGCAGGAGCACCGGCCCCTGCTGATCAGTGCGCTGGCCGGCGTGGAGGCGAGCAGCTGGCTGCACCTGATCCAGGACGGCGACCCGATGCCCCGCCTGCCCCGCCCCCTGCGCTGGCTCCTGCGCCGCCGACGAACCCGCAGGAGCGGGCGCCGCCCATAGGCTGAAGGAGGTGTCACCAGCCCTGGGGCTTAAGCGCCTTGTCACCCTGCGGCCCATCCACTCCCCGGCCAGGCCGGCGGGCGCTCTGGCTCGCGGCCCTGGCCCTGCTGCTGGCGGCCGGCTCGCCCCGCTATCGCCCCAGCGCCAGCGAACCCAGACCCATGCCGGCCAGCGGGGCGGGCCTCGGTGCCGAGGAGGTGGCCGTGGTGGTGAACGAGGAGGATCCGCAGAGCACCGAAATCGGCCGCTTCTACCAGCGCACCCGGGGTATTCCCGCCCGCCAGCTGATCCGCGTGCGCTTCCGCCCGGGCAGCCCCAACCTCGATCCGGGCACCTTCGCCCGGCTGCGGGAGGAGATCCTGCGCCAGACCCCGGCCCACGTGCAGGCCTATGCGATCGCCTGGACCGCCCCCTGGCGGGTGGGCTGTCAGTCGATCACCAGCGCCCTCAGCCTGGGGGTGGATCGGCGCTGGTGCGCCCAGGGCTGCCGCCTCAGTCGCCCCAGTCCGTACTACGGCCGCGGCGGCGTCCGCCGCCCCTGGGATGAGCTGGGCATCCGCCCCAGCATGCTGCTGGCGGGCGTGGATACCGAGCAGGTGCGGCAGCTGATCCTGCGCGGCCGGGCGGCCGATGGCACCGCTCCGCCGGGCACCGCCTATCTGCTCAGCACCAGCGATCCCGCCCGCAACGTGCGGGCGGTGCTCTACGGCAGCGTGCAGCGCCAGCTGGCACCCCGGCTCAAGGTGCAGGTGCTCCGCCAGGACCGGCTGGAGGGCGCCGACGACGTGATCGCCCTGTTCACCGGATTGATGAAGGTGGAGGGAATCACCAGCAACCGCTTCCGCCCCGGTGCCGTGGCCGACCACCTCACCTCCTTCGGCGGCGAACTCACGGCCGAACCCACCCCGGCGGGCCAGATGAGCGCCCTGCGCTGGCTGGAGGCGGGCGCCACCGGCAGCTACGGCACGGTGGTGGAGCCCTGCAACTTCCTCGCCAAATTCCCCAGCCCCGGGCTGCTGCTCGCCTACTACCGCCGCGGCGACACCCTGATCGAGGCCTACTGGCGCAGCGTGGCCATGCCGGGCCAGGGGGTGTTCATCGGCGAGCCCCTGGCCCGCCCCTGGGGACCGGCCCGGAACGGCGGGGCGTGACGGGCTGCAGCGTGGCCGCCCGCAACCGTGAGAAGGTGGGCGCCCTGCCTGGAATCGCGATGAACTCCGAAGCCTCCGCTGGCGCAACCCAGGCCGCCCTGGCGGAGCTGGTGGCAGTGGTGGCCCGGCTGCGCGACCCCGAGGGCGGCTGCCCCTGGGATCTGGAGCAGACCCACGCCTCCCTGGTGCCCTACGTCCTGGAGGAGGCCCACGAGGTGGCCGATGCCATCCGCCATGGCGACGACCGCCACCTGGCCGAAGAACTGGGCGACCTGCTGCTGCAGGTGGTGCTGCACGCCCAGATCGCCAGCGAGGCCGGACGCTTCAACCTCGAGCAGATCGCGCGGGGGATCAGCGCCAAATTGGTGCGCCGCCACCCCCACGTGTTCGCCGGCGCCGAGGCGGCCGACAGCGCCGCCGTGCGCCGCAGCTGGGAGGCGATCAAGGCGGAGGAGCGGCACCGGCGCGCAGGCATGGAGGAGGGGGCCGATGCCCCGGCCAGCGCCAGCCCCCTCAGCGACCGGCTGGCAGGCAAGGTGCGCGGCCAGCCTGCCCTGGCCGGCGCCATGACCATCTCCCACAAGGCCGCCGCCGCCGGCTTCGAGTGGGACGCGATCGACGGGGTGTGGGCCAAGGTGCACGAGGAGCTCGATGAGCTCAAGGAGGCGGTGGCCGAGGCCCAGGCCAGTGGCGAGCCCAGCCACGCCCAGGAGGAGCTGGGCGATCTGCTGTTCACCCTGGTGAACGTGGCCCGCTGGTGCTGCCTCGACCCGGAGGCGGGGCTGGCTGGCACCAACCGCCGCTTCCTCGACCGCTTCTCGCGGGTGGAGGCCGCCCTGGGCGGCGACCTGCAGGGCCGCAGCATCCAGGAGCTGGAAAACCTGTGGCGCCAGGCCAAGGCCCAGATCAGGGCGGAGGTCGCCGGCCGATCCCCCCGGCCCTGAGCCGCACCATTCAGTCCTCCGGCAGCCGCAGCCGCCCCTGCCGCTGGCCCTTGATGGCACTGCGCCGCTGCTTGGCGGCCAGGCGCCGTTCCACCGAGCCCCGCGTGGGCCGGGTGGCACGCCGCGGCGGCGGCGGCGGCTGGATCGCGTCCTGCAACAGCTCCACCAGGCGCCGCTGGGCCGCCACCCGGTTCTGCCACTGGGAGCGGTGTTCGCTGGCGGCAATCAGCACACAGCCCTCCACCAGCCGCGCCTCCAGCCGCCGCAGGGCCCGGGCCCGCAGCAGCGGCGGAAGGGCGGCACTGGCCTGCAGATCCCACACCAGCTCCACGCGCGAGTCGGTGCGGTTCACGTTCTGGCCGCCGGGGCCGGAACTGCGCGAGAAGCGCCAGGCCAGCTCCGCAGCCGGGATCAGCAGCCCAGGGGTGATCTGCAGATCGGTTCCGGGTCGCGGGCCCGCCATCCCTCTCCCCAATTCGCGCCAAGGCTGCAGCCAGTCTGGGTGCTGGGGGGCACACCGGCGATGCGCAAGGCTGGAACCAGCTGCTCCGCAGGCATGGGCTGGTCCGATGGCAAGGTCTGGATCGATGAAGTCTTCGACGGCGTGCGCTACGGCCTGGAAGGCCGGGTGATCGCCGAGCAGCAATCGCCGTTCCAGCGGGTCACGATCATCGAGAGCGAGCGCTACGGCAAGGGCCTGCTGCTCGACGGCTGCTGGATGACCGCCGAGCGCCAGGAGCGGCACTACCACGAAGCCCTGGTGCACCCCGCCCTCTGCGGCGCCGACAGCATCGAGCGGGTGCTGGTGATCGGCGGCGGCGACGGCGGCACCGCCCGCGAATGCCTGCGCCACGCCGGCGTGCACCACCTCGACATGGTGGAGATCGACGGCCTGGTGGTGCAGTGGAGCCAGGAGCACCTGGCCTCGATCGGGGGGGGCTGTTGGAGCGATCCCCGCTTCCACCTCACCGTGGGCGACGGCATCGCCTGGGCCGCCAATGCCGCGGATGCCAGCTACGACGTGGTGATCGTGGACGGCTCCGACCCGGCGGGGCCGGCGGAGGGTCTGTTCAACCGGGCCTTCTTCGAGAACTGCCGCCGCATCCTGCGGCCGGGTGGGGTGTTCGCCAGCCAGAGCGAATCGCCCGAGGCCTTCCGCCAGGTGCACCTGGATACGGTGCGCCTGATCCGCTCGGTGTTCAGCCACGCCGACCCGCTCTACGGCTGGGTGCCGATGTATCCCAGCGGCTGGTGGAGCTGGACCTTCGCCGCTGTGGATGGCCCCCGTTACCGCGGGCCCAAGCCGGAGCGGGCGGCCGCCGTGGCCGCGGGCTGTGAGATCTGGAGCCCCCGCTGGCAGGGCGGCGCCTTCGACGCCATCCCCGCCGCCATTGAACGCTCCCTCCAGGAGCTGGCCGGCTGAGACGCCCTGCTGAGAAGCTGACTTGATGGCCAATCCCCCTGCCCTCCCCAACAATCCCAACGAGCGCACCCTGTTGGAGAGCGATCTGTTTGACACCGACGGCGCCATCTACATGGGCAGCCAGCGCGATCCGGCCGGCTGCCGGGTGGGCCTGTTCGGCGTGCCCTACGACGGCACCACCTCCTTCCGCCCCGGCACCCGCTTCGGGCCAGCGGCGATCCGCGAGGTGAGCAGCGGCCTGGAGACCTACTGCCCCCAGCTCGATCGGGATCTGGAGGATCTGGCCTTCGCCGACCTCGGCGCCGTGGCCATTCCCTACGGCGCGCCCGAGCCGGTGGTGGCTGCTGTGAAGCAGGCCACCGAAGCGGTGCTGGCCCTGGGGCTCAAACCCCTGATGCTCGGCGGCGAGCACTCGATCAGCTCCGGCGCGGTGGCAGCGGTGGCCGCCCAGCACCCCGAGCTGGTGCTGGTCCAGCTCGATGCCCACGCCGACCTGCGCCAGGAGTGGCTCGGCGCCCATCACAGCCACGCCTGCGCCATGCGCCGCTGCCTGGAGGTGCTGCCCAGCCAGCAGCTGCTGCAGGTCGCCATCCGCAGCGGCACCCGCGAGGAGTTCAGCGAGCTGCGCCAGAGCGGCCGGCTGGTGGCGATCAACCAGATGGCAGAGGCGCTCAGGCCCCTGCGCGGCATGCCCCTCTATCTCACAGTCGACCTCGACTGGTTCGATCCAGCCGTGATGGCGGGCACCGGCACCCCCGAACCGGGGGGCTTCCTCTGGAGCCACTTCGCCGAGCTGGTGAGCGAACTGCGCCACCACAGGCTGGTGGCAGCCGACGTGGTGGAGCTGGCGCCCCAGCTCGACCCCAGCGGTGTGAGCAGCGTGCTGGCGGCCAAGGTGGTGCGCAGCCTGCTGCTGCTGCTGGGTCAGTAGCAGCAGGTGCCGCTGGTGCGCTGTTCCCGCAGGCGCTCGTGCTGCTGGCCGATCAGCAGCAGGGCCAGGGTGGGATGGTTGTGGAGCAGGTTGAGAAAGCGCAGACGATCTAGCCGCACCATCTCCACGGGCGTGCGGGCCAGAGCCGTGTTGCGGTAGAAACCCACGCTCCAGAGGATGTCCTGGTAGCTGAACAGCTCGCCTGGGCGATAGCAGAGTTTTTCTCCGTCCTCCCCCAACACCTCCACGATGCCCCGGCGCATGGCATAGATCGAGTCAGCCGGCTGACCCCTCTCAAACACACCCGCACCGGTGGGCAGGGTGAGGATCTCCGATTCCACCTGGGCCGCCATCAGATCGACAGGCGTACACACCGCTGGCGTCGCAACCAATCCCGTCACCTCCCGGCCTAAGACAACAACCCATTACAGCCGGTCAACGGGACCCGGAGGTGCACAGCGAGCAGATTGACGGCATGCCCGCTGCGTTCTTCAGATTTTGTACCGATTTGAGGCCAATCGGCGTGGGACTGGCCGGCTGGGCCCTCAGTGCAGCTCGCCCAAGGAGGCCTCCAGGCTCAGTTGGCGACCGGCCAGGGAGGCAGTGCCATGGGTCGGGGTGGGCAACGCCTGGGCATGAAGGGTGGGAAGACGGGGCTCCCTGGCGGTCCAGTGGTGACAGGAGAGCTCGGCCACCAGCTCCGGATGGATCGGCAACTGGCGCAGGCGACACCAGCCCATCGACCCGTTCTGGGGTGGCTGCCCATGGCGACAGCCGCGGCAACTGGGTTGGCTGGCCATGGGCCGAGGGCGGAGCGCCAAGGGTAGGGAGCTCCCCTGGGGCTGTCTCGCCGGAGTCCCACATCTTCCGAATCTCTTCCCGGCTGAACCAGCCATAACCTCAGGTCTTCCGCGGCCGGCCCCGATGGCGCTCCAGCACACCCCCCTGCACACCGCCAGCGTGGCCGCCGGCGGCCGCATGGTGCCCTTCGCCGGCTGGGAGATGGCCGTGCAGTACAGCGGCCTGGTGGCTGAGCACGAGGCGGTGCGCAGCCACTGCGGGGTGTTCGACATCTCCCACATGGGGGTGCTGGAGCTGCGCGGCGACGGCGTGAAAGATTTCCTCCAGGCGCTGGTGCCGAGCGATCTGTTCCGGATCGGCCCGGGCGAGGCCTGCTACACGGTGCTGCTCAACGATGCCGGCGGCATCCGCGACGACCTGATCGTCTACGACCGTGGCCGGGTCGTGGCGGATGGAGGCGAGAGCGACGAGCTGCTGGTGGTGATCAACGCCGCCTGCGCCGAGGCCGACACCGCCTGGTTGCGCCAGAACCTGGAGCCCAGCGGTGTCGCCATCCGCGACATCAAGGGCGGCGGAGTGCTGCTCGCCCTGCAGGGGCCCGACGCCCCGCGACGGCTGGAGGGCCTGGCGGGGGTGGATCTGGCAGGCCTGCCCCGCTTCGGCCACCGGGAGCTCACCCTTGCCCACGCCGAGGGCGCCGCAGCGGGGGCCCGGGTCTTCGTAGGCCGCACCGGCTACACCGGCGAAGACGGCTTTGAACTGCTGCTGGACAAGGAGGCGGGCCTGGCCCTCTGGCGCCAGCTGCTGGCGGCGGGCGTCACCCCCTGCGGCCTCGGTGCCCGCGACACCCTGCGCCTGGAGGCCGCCATGCACCTCTACGGGCAGGACATGAATGCCGGCACCTCGCCCCTGGAAGTGGGCCTGGCCTGGCTCGTGCATCTCGAAATGCCCAAACCGTTCATCGGCCGCGGGGTGCTGGAGCGCCAGAGCGCCGAGGGGGTGAAGCGCCGGCTGGTGGGGCTGGAGCTGCAGGGCCGGGCGATCGCGCGCCACGGCTACCCGGTGCTGCACAACGGCGCGGTGGTGGGTGAGGTGACCAGTGGCAGCTGGGCCCCCAGCCTGGGCAAGGCGATCGCCCTGGCGCTGGTGCCCAGCGAACTGGCCCGGCTGGGGAGCGAGCTGGCGGTGGAGATCCGCGGCAGATCGGAGCCGGCCACCGTGGTGAGGCGCCCCTTTTACCGCCGCTGACGCGAAACAGCCCGCCGCTGACGCCAGCCGGGCCGACGGCCCGGGTGGGACAATCGCCCTTCCTCTCGGGATCTCAGATGCGCAGCCACGGATGCGGCGACCTGCGCCAGGACGCCAGCGGCCAGGCCGTGCAGCTGTGCGGCTGGGTGGATCGGCGCCGCGACCACGGCGGCGTGATCTTCGTCGACCTGCGCGACCGCAGCGGCACCGTGCAGATCACGGTGGACCCTGACCTCGGCGCCGAGGCCTTCTCCGTTGCGGAGCACCTGCGCCACGAGACGGTGATCCAGGTGGCCGGCACCGTGCGCCAGCGCCCGGCCGAATCGATCAACGAGAAGCTGGCCACGGGCGAGGTGGAGGTGCTGGCGAGCGCCATCACCGTGCTCAACGCGGTGAAGGGCAACCTGCCCTTCCCGGTGTCGGTGCACGACGAGGAGAACACCCGCGAGGAACTGCGGCTGCGCCACCGCTACCTGGATCTGCGCCGCGAGCGGATGAACCGCAACCTGCGCCTGCGCCACCAGGCCGTACAGGCGATGCGCCGCCACCTTGAGGACGCGGGCTTCATCGAGGTGGAGACGCCGATCCTCACCCGCTCCACCCCCGAGGGCGCCCGCGACTACCTGGTGCCATCCCGGGTGTGCGGCGGCGAGTGGTTCGCCCTGCCCCAGTCGCCCCAGCTGTTCAAGCAGCTGCTGATGGTGGGCGGCCTGGAGCGCTACTACCAGATCGCCCGCTGCTTCCGCGACGAAGACCTGCGCGCCGACCGCCAGCCGGAATTCACCCAGCTGGACATGGAGATGAGCTTCATGGACCAGGAGCAGATCCTGGAGCTCAACGAGGGCCTGATCGCCAGCATCTGGCAGGCGGTGAAGGGCATCGAGCTGCCCCGACCCTTCCCGCGCCTCACCTGGCACGAGGCGATGGAGCGCTACGGCACCGACCGGCCCGACACCCGCTACGGCCTGGAGCTGGTGAACGTGTCCGACCTGGTGGCCGACATGGGCTTCAAGGTGTTTTCCGGCGCCGTGGCCGCCGGTGGATCGGTAAAGGTGCTGCCGGTGCCCGGCGGCAACGACGCCATCAGCAACGTGCGGATCAAGCCCGGTGGTGATGTGTTCTCCGAAGCCCAGAAGGCCGGGGCCGGCGGCCTGGCCTTCATCCGCGTGCGCGAGGGCGGCGAGATCGACACGATCGGCGCCATCAAGGACAACCTCACCGACGACAAGAAGGCCGAGCTGCTGCAGCGCACCGGCGCCGAGCCCGGCACCCTGCTGCTGTTCGGCGCCGGCGACACCTCCACCGTGAACAAGGCCCTCGATCGAGTGCGTCAGTACCTGGCCCGTGAACTGGGCCTGGTGCAGCCCGACCGCGACAACGACTCCTGGAACTTCCTCTGGGTGGTGGATTTCCCGATGTTCGAGTTCAACACAGGCGAAAACCGCCTTGAGGCGCTGCACCACCCCTTCTGCGCGCCCAACAGCGCCGACCTCGGGGCCGATCCAGCCGCCTGGGCGCAGACCCTGCCCACCGCCCGCGCCCAGGCCTACGACCTGGTGCTCAACGGCCTGGAGCTGGGCGGCGGCTCGCTGCGCATCCACGATTCAGCCCTGCAGCGCCGGGTGCTGGAGACCATCGGCCTGCCCCTGGAGGAGGCCGAGCGCCAGTTCGGCTTCCTGATGGAGGCGCTCGACATGGGCGCCCCACCCCACGGCGGCCTGGCCTACGGCGTGGACCGGATCGTGATGCTGCTGGCCGGCGAAGAGTCGATCCGCGACACGATCGCCTTCCCCAAAACCCAGCAGGCCCGCTGCCTGATGACCCAGGCCCCGGCCGATGTGAGCGAGCGCCAGCTGGAGGAGCTGAACGTGGCCAGCACCTGGGTGGACGAGGAGAGCTGAGCCAGCACAACCCCCAGCTCAGCTGCATCAGTTGTGCAGCGAAAACTGAAAGCAAACCGTCTAAAGTGGCTAGCGCGCCCTCAGACCTGGCAAGGCTGGAGGCAGCCGATCAGCACCCTTGGCCCGCACCGCCTCCACCGACCTGGTGCGCCTGTACCTCCAGGACATCGGACGGGTGAACCTGCTCAGCCAGGAAGAGGAGCTCACCCTGGCGCGGCTGGTGCGGGAGCGGGAACGGCTGCTGAGGCTGCAACCGCCGGAGAGCGGCGATCCGGAGGAAGCGCAGGCGGCCTGGGCGGAGCGGGCCGGCCTCAGCTCCACCCAGCTGCGCCAGGCCCTGCACCGGGGCAAACGGGCGCGGGAACGCATGATCCAGGCCAATCTGCGCCTGGTGGTGGCCGTGGCCAAGAAGTACCAGCGGCGCGGCCTGGAACTGCTGGATCTGGTGCAGGAGGGCAGCCTGGGCCTGGAACGGGCCGTGGAGCGCTTCGACCCCACCCGGGGCTTCCGTTTCAGCACCTATGCCTACTGGTGGATCCGCCAGGGGATCACCCGCGCCCTGGCGAGCCAGAGCCGCACCATCCGCCTGCCGGTGCACATCACCGAGAAGCTCAACCGGCTCAAGCGGGCCCAACGGCAGCTCTGCGTGCGGCTGGGACGCCTGCCCACCCTGGCCGAACTGGCGGGTGAACTCGACCTGAGTGAACAGGCGGTGCGTCACATCCTGATGCAGGTGCCGCGGCCCGTCTCCCTGGAGGGCCGGGTGGGCCGGGAGCAGGACAGCGAACTGGGTGACCTGCTCCAGGACGAGCACGCCACGCCCGAGCAGGTCCTCACCCGCGAACAGCTGCACGACGACCTGGAGAGCCTGCTGGCCGAACTGAACGGACGGGAGGCCCAGGTGATCCGGGAGCGCTTCGGCCTCAACGACACCACGCCGCGCACCCTGAGCGAAATCGGCGAAAGCATGGATCTCTCACGGGAACGGGTGCGGCAGATCGAGTCACGGGCGCTGCTGAAGCTGCGCCAGCCCCAGAACCGCTGTCGGGTGCGCGACTACCTGGGCAGCCTGGACGAACACTGAGGACTGAACCAACACCGACGGACAACAACGATCTCCAACAGCTGGGCCTGCCCCCCACGCCGCAGCACCGCTGACGGGCTAAAACGGAATTACTCCGCTTTAGACCCCATGGCTGCCAGAGCCTCCGCGATTGCCGCCCCGCCCATCGACATCGGCATCCCGGCAGACCAGCGTCAGCAGATCGCCGAAGGTCTGGGCCGCGTGCTGGCCGACAGCACCGTGCTCTACGCCAAGACCCACGGCTTCCACTGGAACGTGACCGGGCCGATGTTCAACACGCTGCACCTGATGTTCATGGAGCAGTACACCGAGCTCTGGAACGCCCTCGACGAGATCGCCGAGCGCATCCGCGCGCTCGGCCACTTGGCCCCCTTCGGCGGCAGCACCTACAGCGGCCTCTCCTCCATCCCCGAAGCCGACGGGGTGCCTGCCGCCCTGGCCATGGTGCGCGAGCTGGTGGAGGGCCATGAAGCCGTGGCCCGCACCATCCGCGGCGTGTTCGCCGTGGCCGACGACGCCGGCGACCAGCCCACCGCCGACCTGCTCACCCAGCGGCTGCAGATCCACGAGAAGACCGCCTGGATGCTCAGGAGCTTGCTGGAGGGCTGAGCTCCTGCCGGTGGCGGCTGGCTCTGACGTCGGCCGGGCGAACCCGCTGGGCGGGTAACGCCGGCCTCTCACCAGACCCACCCGCCTCCGGAGCCTGGGGGCTCAGCGTCTACGGTTCCGGGAAGCCCGGCCCCCCTCCCCCCGCACGCCCCCCGCACGCCCCGGTGCGGCTGCGAGGAGGCCGGCATTGCCCGCAACGCGGGCGTAGCCGGCCGACCGCAGCCGCACCGAGGGCTCGGGGCCGCTGGGTACATTGAGGGGTCAGCCACCGGGGTATGAGCAAGTTCGTCTTCGTCACCGGCGGCGTGGTGTCAAGCATCGGCAAGGGGATCGTGGCCGCGAGCCTGGGGCGCCTGCTCAAGAGCCGGGGCTACAGCGTGTCGATCCTCAAGCTCGATCCCTATCTGAACGTGGATCCGGGCACGATGAGCCCGTACCAGCACGGCGAGGTGTTCGTCACCGAGGACGGCGCCGAGACCGACCTCGACCTGGGCCACTACGAGCGCTTCACCGACACGGCCATGTCGCGCCTCAACAGCGTGACCACCGGCTCGATCTACCAGGCGGTGATTAACAAGGAGCGCCGGGGCGACTACAACGGCGGCACCGTGCAGGTGATCCCCCACATCACCGGCGAGATCCGCGAGCGCATCCACCGGGTGGCCGCCAATTCCAGCGCCGATGTGGTGATCGGCGAGATCGGCGGCACCGTGGGCGACATAGAGTCGCTGCCGTTCCTGGAGGCGATCCGCGAATTCCGTGGCGATGTGGGCCGCCACGACATCGCCTATGTGCATGTGACCCTGCTGCCCTACATCGGCACCTCGGGTGAGCTGAAGACCAAGCCCACCCAGCACTCGGTGAAGGAGCTGCGCTCGATCGGCATCCAGCCCGACGTGCTGGTGTGCCGCAGCGACCGCACCATTTCGGAAGACCTCAAGCGCAAGATCGGCGGCTTCTGCGGCGTGCGCGCCGGTGCGGTGATCCAGGCCCTCGACGCCGACAGCATCTACGCGGTGCCGCTGGCCATGGAACAGGAGGGCCTCTGCCGCGAGGTTCTCGACGTGCTCAGGCTCGAAGACCGCGCCAGCGACATGGCCGGCTGGGCCGAGCTGGTGACCAAGCTGCGCAACCCCGGTCCCGCCGTGAAGGTGGCCTTGGTGGGCAAGTACGTGCAGCTCAACGACGCCTACCTGTCGGTGGTGGAGGCCCTGCGTCACGCCTGCCTGGCCCAGGACGCCTCGCTGGATCTGCGCTGGGTCTGCGCCGAACAGATCGAACAGCAGGGGGCGGACGCGCTGCTGGCCGGCATGGATGCGGTGGTGGTTCCTGGAGGCTTCGGCAACCGGGGGGTGGATGGCAAGGTGGCATCGATCCGCTGGGCACGAGAGCAGCGGGTGCCGTTCCTGGGCCTGTGCCTGGGCATGCAGTGCGCCGTGATCGAGTGGGCCCGCAACCAGGCCGGCCTCAGCGGCGCCACCAGCGCCGAGCTCGACCCGCACTCCCCCCATCCGGTGATCCACCTGTTGCCCGAGCAGCAGGACGTGGTGGATCTGGGCGGCACGATGCGACTGGGGGTCTATCCCTGCCGGCTGCAGGCCGGCAGCCACGCCCAGCGCCTCTACGGAGCAGAGGTGGTGTACGAGCGGCACCGCCACCGCTATGAGTTCAACAACGCCTACCGCAATCAATTCCTGGCAGCGGGTTACGCGATCAGCGGCACCTCGCCGGATGGTCGCCTGGTGGAACTGGTGGAGCTCAGGGACCATCCCTTCTTCGCTGCCTGTCAGTACCACCCAGAGTTTCTCTCTCGCCCCGGCAAGCCCCACCCCCTGTTCCGCGGGCTGATCGAAGCGGCCCAGCAGCGCGCTGGCGCAGTCGCCAACGCCTGATGCCCTGCCAGCCGCGGGGTTGAACCATCCGATCCCGACAGAGAGATCCCCGATCAGACAGATCCAGATCAGATCCGCTTGAGCGAATCGGTCTTGCTCTTGAACTCGCCCAGCAGCAGCTGCAGGTAGGTGACCTTGCGCAGCTTGATGTTGGCCGTCAGCGACATGCCCACCTGCAGAGGCAGGATCTGGCCGCCCTTGAGACGGAACTGCTGGGAATTCAGAGCAATCCTGGCGGGGAAGCGATAGGTGGCATGGCGCTCATCGGGCGGCAGGGCATCGGAGCCGATCGACTCCAGCGTGCCTTCGAGAACACCGAAATCGGTGGCGGGGAAGGAGTCGATGCTGATCTCCACAGGCTTGCCCACCTGCACGAAGCCGATGTCGCTGCTTTCAATCTCCACCCGGGCCTGCAGGTCACGGAACGGCACGATCTTCATCACGGGCTCACTGCCCTGGGCCACGAAACCCGGGCCAGTTGGCTTGAGATCGAACACCAGGCCATCCACGGGTGAGCGCACATCCTGGTAGCGGATATTGATGCTCAGTTCGGTGAGTTTGCTGCGCAGATCAGCAAGCTCACCATCGAGCTGGGCTTTGGACTGGCGCAGGATGGCCTCCTGTCGCTTGCGATCCTGGGCCAGCTTCTCCAGCTCCCCCCTCACTTCCTGCACCTTGTTGCGTTGCTGCAGATACTGCAGTTCCTGCACAGCCCCTTCCTTCTGCAGTTGCTCGAGCCGATCGAGGATGTTGAGCTCCAGTTCGAGGTTGCGTTGGAGGGTCCGCTGTTCGGTGTCGTTGAGATTGAAGTAGCGCTGCATCTCCAGCTGCTTGAGCTGCAGCTGCTGCTCCTTGGAGCGGATCGTGTCGAGCGTGGCCTTGCGGCGATCAAGCGTGCCCTCATTGTCGAGCCGCAGCAGCACCTGACCCTTGCTCACCCGCTGGCCTTCCTTCACCAGCATCTCCTCCAGCACTCCGCCCACGGGCATCTGCACCGTCTTGACGTCGCCGATCGGCTGCAGCTTGCCGGGGGCCACCACCACCTCATCGGTGCGGGCCAGCGCCAGCCAGGCCAGGCCCGCCGCTGCGGTGCCCACCAGCACCCAGGTGATCGTGCGGGCCAGGAAGCGGGACTGCTGCAACGCCATGCCCCCCTGGCTAATGGTGACCCGGCGCTCGATCGCGTTCTGGGCTGCGCGGAGCAGGGAACTGGAAGACGGGCCCTTGGCCTTCGGACCGGGGGGGGGAGTGATCTGGGTCATCAGCCTGCCTCCTGCTGGCGGTAGAGGGCGAAGTAACGACCCCGCTGCTCCATCAGGGCGTCATGGGTGCCCACCTCGGCGATCGCCCCCTCATGCAGCATCACGATCAGGTCGGCGCGCCGGATCGTCGAGAGCCGGTGGGTGATGAAGAACACCGTGCAGTGGTGCAGCCCCTGGAGCAGGTTGTCGCAGACCCGGCGTTCCGTGTCGTAGTCGAGGGCGCTGGTGGCCTCATCGAGCACCAGCAGCTTGGGGTTGGAGAGCAGGGTGCGGGCCAGGGCCAGGCGCTGCCGCTGGCCGCCGGACAGGCCAGCGCCCCGCTCGCCCACCTGGGCGCTGTAGCCACCCGGCAGATCCATGATGAACTCGTGGGCACAGGCCATGCGCGCCGCCGCCACGATCGAGTCACTGCTGGCATCCGGATCGGTGAGGGCGATGTTCTCGGCGATGGTGCCGGTGAACAGGAGCGGCTCCTGGGGCACGATGCCGATCTGGCGGCGCAGGGAGTACAGCTCCACCTTGTCGATGTCGTAGCGGTCGATCAGGATCCGGCCCGAGCTGGGGGCATAGAGGCGGGTGAGCAGCTTCATCAGGGTGCTCTTGCCGCTGCCGCTCTGGCCCACCACGCCCACGAACGTGCCGGCTGGGATCTGCAGGTCCACGTGGGAGAGCACCGGCGGAGCACCACTGGTGAACGAGAAGGTCACGTCCTGAAACACCACCTCACCGTCGATCGGCGGCAGGGGGATCTTCTGCTTGTCGGCTTCATCCGACTCTTCCGGTGTGTCAACCACATCCGCGAGGCGCTCGAACGACACCTTCAGCTCCTGGATGTTCTGCCAGATCGAGGAGAGCCGCAGCAGGGGCTGGGTGACATAACCGGAGATGATCCGGAAGGCGATCAGCTGGCCGAGGGTCATCTCGCCCTTGAGCACCAGGGTTGCCCCAACCCAGAGCACCAGCAGCTGGGAGAGCTTCTGCAGCACCTGGGAGGTCTCCACCAGGGCCGTACCGGTGATCGTCTTCTCGAAGCTGCGCGAGATGTAGCGGTTGTACAGGTCCTGCCACTTCCAGCGGCTGATCATCTCCACGTTCTGGGCCTTCACCGTCTGGATGCCGGTGAGCACCTCCACCAGGTGGCTCTGGGTGCGGGCGTTCTCCTGGGCCGCATCGCGGTACTGACGGCGGAACAGGGGAGCGCCCAGCACGGTGAGCCCCACCTGGATCGGCAGCACACACAGGGCGATCAGCGTGAGCAACCAGCTGTAGAACACCATCACCACGATGTAGATCACCGAGAAGGCGGTATCGAGCAGCGTGGTGAGGGCCTGGCCGGTGAGGAATTCGCGGATCTTCTCCAGCTCCGCCACCCGGGTTCCCAGCTCCCCCACCGGCCTGCGGTCGAAATAGGAGAGGGGCAGGCGCAGCAGGTGATCGATCACCTCGGCGCCGAGGCGCAGATCGAGCCTATTGGTGGTCTCGGTGAACAGGAAGGTGCGCAGGGCGCCGATCAGCCCTTCCAGCACCGTCACCACCACCAGGGCGATGCCCAGCACCTGCAGGGTGTCGAGGCTGCGCTGGCTGATCACCTTGTCGATGATCACCTGGATCAGCAGGGGATTGGCCAGGCTGAACAGCTGCACCACGAAGGAGGCCACCAGCACCTGGAGCAGGATGCCGCGGTGGCGCTGCAACGCCGGCCAGAACCAGGCGAAGCTGAAGCGCTGCTCCGGCGTGCTGCTGCTGCGCTCCACCAGCAGCACCTCGATCCCCTCGGGATAGGTGGCCTCGATCTGGGCTGGGGAGAGTTCCACCCAGCCATCGCGGGGAGAGGCCAGCACCAGCCCCCGGGCATCGGCGGCCCGCACCACCGCGAAGCCCTCCTTCCAGGGCACCATCGCCGGCACCTGCAGGCGGTTGCCCTGGCTGGCGGGCACCTGCACACCGGTGACGTGCAGTCCCATCATCGCGGCGATGTTGCCGCAGAGCTGCAGATCCGGCGTCTGCCCGCGGCGCAGCACATCGCGCAGGATCTTCTCGATCGCATCGCGGCGGAAGGGGAGCTTCAGCTGGGCCGACAGCATCTGGAAACAGGCCAGGGTCTCCTCCAGGGGGCCCTGGCCCCGCAGCAGCAACAGCTCCGGCCGGTCGCGCTGGCCGAGATCAAGGCCACTGGCCAGGGGGGCCGGGGCCGGGGCAGCGTTTGATGGTTCCGATTGGGCTGGGGCCGACTCACCCACCGGCGTGAGCAGGGCCTTGGCCGCTGCCTGGGGGAGGGCGATCAAACGGGGAGGCAGCGGTCCCCGACTGGCGGGAACTCCGGCGGCGGGATCCAGCTGGGCACCCAGGGGCTGATCGACGAGATTGTTGCTGGCGGCGTAGAGGAGCACCGCATCCGGCCAGTTGCGCAGGGCCGCCTGGCTGGGAGGCACCAGCCGGGCCTGGCCGTGCAGCGCACGCCAGGCTTCCAGCACCGGCACGCCGGCCTGGGCCCTGCGCCCGAGCAACGACGCCACCAGGGCCAGGGTTTCGGCACCGAACAACTGGGAGGCCGCCCAGGCAGCAAAAGGGGGCTCCTGCTTCAGCAGCTCCAGCACCAGCTGGTCCGGGATCGCCAGCGCCTCCAGCTCCGATGCCGCCGCCACCTCCTCGCAGGCCATGGCCCGCAGCAACGAGGCCAGACCCACGAAACTGCCGGGCCCAAGCTTCTCCGCCGTCTTGAGCACCCCACCGTCCTGCCAGAGCAGCCGGGCCGTGCCGGAGCGAATCAGCAGCACCTCCGCCGGGATGAGCGTGTCGTGGCAAAGGGGCTGGCCCAGCCGGAAGCGCCGTGACTCAGCCTGGCGCTCCAGCCGCTCGGCAGCCCGATTGTTGATCCCGGCAAACGCGGGATGGTCCCGGAGGAGGGACGGACTGGAGAGATCGGCTGGGGACATCGACGGGGGCGTTGTTCAACGGGAAGAAAAGCCTTGAACGGAAGCCTTGGCAGGAGGTAAAGCTCTGGAGGGAACTGAAGCCTTAATCAACCCATCATCAATGCAGCAGAACGCTAGGGACGGACAACAGTGATGGGCGACGACATCAGGACAAGGGAGCCGCCCACAGGGAGGCATCAGGCTGGTGGCGGCTGATTGGGCTGTGCTCGCAAGCGCTGATCCACCTGCTCTTCAAGCCACTCTTCCAGCATCTCCTGGGTCATGGCCTGGGCCGCTTCGGGCCCAAAGACAGCAGGCACAAAATTCTCCAGTCGCACCAGAATCCACCATGATTCTATAGCAAACGGATCCAGGACAACCCCCGGCTCAGCTGTGCGCAGGCGGTTCACGAGATCCGGATGGCCCTGATCAAGGGGAACGGGCCCCACGATGCCGCGGGTGGCACGCTCCGGCCCCTGCGCATGCTCGGCTGCGAGGTCGGTAAAAGTGGCCTCCCCCTCCCTGATCTGGAGGCACAACTCGCGGGCCAGACCGCCATCCGCCGTGCGCAACAGGCTGTAGACCACCTGGTCGAGTCCGGGCTTGCGCTTCAGAAAACGGGACTCGGCCTGGGCAGCGAACTGACGATCGGCAAAGGCCCGCAGACGCAGCGGATAGGTGATCTGATAGTCCAGATCCGCCGCCGTGAGCTGGTGATCGCGGCAGAAGGCCTCCAGGCCTTCCTGATCCGCGATCCCGTTCTCCTGAACAAAGCGCCGTTGCGCCGCGGCCATGTCCTCGTCACTCAGGGTGATCCCCGCGAGCGCTTCCTCCAGCAACACCTGCCGCAGGTAGGGGCGCAGCAGGCGGTAACGCGCCAGCCGGGAGACGTCCACCTGATCCATCAGCAACCTGCCCGATCCAGGCATCCTGCCAACCCGGCGATGGGGCGGCAGGTGCCGGGGAACGCCTCGCCACCTGACCTCCCTATGGTCTGATGGCCATCGATCCCGATGGAAGGATTCCCCACGGCGAACAAGGGCACCGACAGCGACTCCCCCACCCTGCCCGTGGTGGAGACCTTCCACTCCCTGCAGGGGGAGGGGCTGCACGCCGGCCGCAGTGCCTTCTTCATCCGTCTTGGGGGCTGCACGGTGGGCTGCAGCTGGTGCGACACCAAGCACTCCTGGCCGCAGGCGATTCATGCCCGGCGCACGCCTGAGGAGCTGACTGCCGAAACCAGTGCCGCCGCAGCCGCCGGTGCGGCGTTCGTGGTGATCACCGGCGGCGAGCCGCTGCACCACAACCTGGCCCCGCTCTGCGACGCCCTGGCCGGGGCGGGACTGCCCCTCCACCTGGAGACCAGCGGCGTGGATCCGCTCTCGGGCCAGTTCGCCTGGATCACCCTGTCCCCGAAGCGCCACCGGCCGCCGCTGGAAGCCCTGCTGGCCTGCTGCCAGGAACTGAAGGTGATCGTGCATGAAGCGGCGGACCTGGCCTTCGCCGAGGCCATGGCGGCCGCCGCCTTCTCCGCCGGCAACCGGCCAGCCCTGCTGCTGCAGCCGGGCTGGCAGAGCGATGCCGGCCGCGACCTGGCCCTGGAGCACGTGCGCCGCTCACCTGGATGGCGGCTCAGCCTTCAGAGCCACAAGCTGCTGGGCGTGCGCTGAGCCGGCAGCTACTCAGAGCTGCTGCGCCTTCTGCTGGCTGGTTTCCGCCTTCCACAACCGCCAGCGCACCTGCAGGTCGCGGGGGGCATAGACCACGATCGGCAGACTGGCGTTGTAGCGCACCACCGTGGGTTCGCCGCCCAGGGCCACGAACTGGCGGCGGGGCGGCTGGTCCGGCGGACAGGCCATGCGGGTGGAGGCCACCGCGTCGCCACCGCTCACCCGGAAGATGCGGTAGCCCCAACCGGGGATGGTCTCCGCCTCGATCCGGCCTCGCAGCAGCTGGCGGTTGCAGTCCACCTCCAGCTCCCGGCCCACGATCAGCTCCACCCGCCAGTCGGCGGGGTTGGCGGAGATTGCCGGATCGCTGCTGGGTTTCAACACCCCCGGGAACTGGATCACCCAGCGGCGCTGATCGGCGGCCGGAGCGGGGTAGGGCTTGAGATCCAGCCGGGGAATGGCCGGGGCGGCGGCCGGCGCCCCAAGGCCGCTGAGCAGAGCGAGCAGCGCCGCCAGGCGGCCCCATCCAGCGGATCTCCAGATCACGGTTGTTCGGCGTCACTGGCGCCATCGTGACCCGGGGTGCCGGCCGCGTCCAGCGCGGACGTCGGAGAGGATGGGGAGCGTCACACCGCCCCGTGCGTCCGCCAGGAATGGACGGCTGCCCGACCCGGTGCACCGTCTGCCGGACCAGGTTCCGCCGCGCACCGCGCGCCCACCCATGCCGCCCCAACCGCTGCCCCAACCACCGCTGCCACCGTCAAACCCGGAGGCCAGCCGGCAGCCACTTGGCGAGCCCAGGCCCGAGGCCTGCGCCATCGCCCTGCTGTCCGGCGGTCTGGACTCCGCCACCGCTGCGGCCCTCGCCCAGGAGGCGGGCTACCGGGTGATCGGCCTCTCCTTTGATTACGGCCAGCGCCATCGCCGCGAGCTGGAGGCGGCCCGGCAGGTGGCCGCCAGCCTGGGGTTGACGGAGCACCACACCATCAGCGTCAACCTGGCAGCCTGGGGTGGCTCGGCTCTCACAGACGCGGCGATCGCCGTGCCCACCACGGGCGTGCAGGAGGGGGTGATCCCCAGCACCTACGTGCCAGGCCGCAACACCGTGTTCATCGCCCTCGGCCTGAGCCTGGCGGAGGCCCGCGGCGCCGAGCGCCTGGTGCTGGGGGTGAATGCGGTGGACTACTCGGGCTACCCCGATTGCCGGCCGGATTACCTGGCTGCCTTCCAGAGCCTGGCCGACCTGGCCAGCAAGGCGGGCCGTGAGGGCCACGGGGCCCGGCTGTGGGCCCCATTGGTGCACTGGAGCAAGACGGAGATCGTGCGCCAGGCTCAACGGCTGGGGGTGCCGATCGCCAGCACCTGGAGCTGCTACAGCGGCGGCGCCGAGCCCTGCGGGCTGTGCGACAGCTGCCGCATCCGCGACGACGCCCTGGTGGCCGCCGGCCTGGCCGCCCTGGCCAGTGGTGGCTCACGGCCATGAGCGCCAGCCGTCGCCGGGCCCTGCCCTGGTGTGCCCCTGAGCGGCTGGTTGACGCCCTGCTGCCCCAACTGGAGCAGCCGGGGCTGGTGTGGCTGGACGGCGACGGCTCCCGGCTGGGCGGTCAAAGTTTTCTGGCCATCGACCCCCAGGCCGAGGTGGTGTGCCGGGGCCTGCCCGGGGATCGGCATGCGAGCGACCCCTTCAGCACCCTCGCCGAGCTCCAGGCCGATGGCGGCCACTGGCTGGGCTGGCTGGGCTACGAGGCGGCGGCCTGGCTGGAGCCCGGCAGCCACTGGCGGCGGCCGGCAATGGCGCTGCTCTGGGCGATGCGAGTGGATCCGCTGCTGGTGTTTGACCATGGGGCGCGTCAGCTGTGGCTGCACGGGGAGGATGGGGAGCGCCTGGAGGGTCTGGGCCAGCGGCTGGAAGCGCTGATCCAGGCCCTGGGTGATCCCTGGGATCCCCAGCCAACCGGCCCGGGATGGCCTGGGCCGCCCCCCCACCTGCCCCTGAATGGCTGGCACTTGCATGCTGACACCGACGGCTTTGCGGCAGGCGTGCGCCAGCTGCAGGACCTGATCGCCGCCGGCGACCTGTTCCAGGCCAATCTCACCAGCTGCTGCGAGCAGCTGCTCCTGGAGCCACTGCAGCCGGCGGCCCTGCTGGCCCTGTACCAGCGGCTACGCCTGCACTGCCCGGCCCCCTTTGCCGGCCTGGCCATCGCTGGAGCGGCGGCGGCCGGGGAGGCGATTCTCTCGGCATCCCCGGAGCGCTTTCTGCGGCTCACGGGCGATGGACTGGTGCAAACCCGGCCGATCAAGGGCACCCGGCCCCGCCATGGCGACCCCCTGGCCGATGCCGAAGCGGCGGCCGAGCTTGTGAGCAGCCCCAAGGACCGGGCAGAGAACGTGATGATCGTGGACCTGCTGCGCAACGACCTGGGGCGGGTGTGCCGGCCGGGCTCGGTGCGAGTACCCCAGCTGGTGGGCCTGGAGAGCTACAGCCAGGTGCACCACCTCACCTCGGTGGTGGAGGGCCAACTGCGGGAAGGGCTGGGCGCGGCAGAGCTGCTGCGGGCCTGCTGGCCCGGGGGCTCGATCACCGGCGCCCCCAAGATCCGTGCCTGCCAGCGCCTCAACGCCCTGGAGCCCGTGGCCAGGGGCCCCTACTGCGGCAGCCTGTTCCGGCTGCAGGGCCGCCACAACCTCGACAGCAGCATCCTGATCCGCTCCCTGTTCGTGCAGGCACGCAGCCTGCGGGTTCACGCCGGCTGCGGCATCGTGGCCGACTCCGATCCGCAGGCTGAAGCTGAGGAGCTGGGCTGGAAACTGCAGCCACTGCTGCAGGCCGTGAGCGGCGACGGACCGGAAGACAGCCCAGCCATGAGACAGCCACCGGCGTGACGCAGCCCGAGGAGATCGCCTGGATCGACGCGCCCGCCCCCTCGGGCCGCTGGGGCCGGCCCGGCGAGCTGGGTCTGCCCCTGGCCGACCGGGGCCTGCTGCTGGCCGACGGCATCTTCGAGACCGTGCTGGTGCTCGATGGCCGCCCCCGGCTGCTGGCCGAGCACCTGCGGCGCTGGACGGAGGGCGCCGCCCTGCTGGGCATGGAGCCACCACCGCCGCCGCCGCAGGTGGAGGCCCTGATCGCGGAAGCGATCCGCCGCAGCGCCATCAGCACCGGCGCCCTGCGCCTGAACTGGAGCCGCGGCACCCCGGCCGCCGCCGGAGCCCGAGGGATCGCCATCCCCGCCGGCTGCCGGCACCGCTTCTGGCTGCAGCTCAGCGCCACCAGCCCCTGCTTCGCCCCGGTGCGGGTGATCGTGAGCCCCACGGAAACCCGCAGCGCCACCAGCCTGCTCAGCAGAGCCAAGACCTTCGGCTACGGTAGCGCCGTCCAGGCGTGCCGCCAGGCAGCCGCCGCCGGCGCCGACGACGCCCTGCTGCGCAGTTCCGCCGGCGGGTTGTGCTGCGCCACCAGCGCCAACCTGCTGGTGCATACCGACGGCGGCTGGTGCACGCCGCCCCTGAGCAGCGGCTGCCTGCCGGGGGTGATGAGGGCCCGGGCCCTGGCGCTGGGGCTCGCGCGGGAGGAGCGCCTGAGCGTGGCCGACCTTCCGGGGTGCGAGGGGGCCCTGCTGATCAACAGCCTGGGGTACCGCCCGATCCGCCAGTGCGACAGCAACGCTCTGCCCATTGCGGACGGCCTTGAGGACCTCTGGAAGCAGCTGCTGTCGTCGTCATAGGTTGGCAGCCGATACGATCAAGCACCTTGTCCGAAGCTGTGGGAGGGGTGAGGACCCTGAAGCAACTAGCAGGCGTGCTCGCTGGTCTGGGGATACTCATGGCCGGCTGCAGTTCCACCCCAAAGGAGGTAGCCATCCAGAACGCCAAGCCGGGCGACCTGCTGGTGGAGGTTGACGGGAGCCAGGTGGAATTGGTGCGTGCATTCAAGCCAGGCATCGCTAACGGCCTGCACAAGGGGATCGTGAAGGTCACCGGCACTGCCGGTGACAGTCAGGAACAGCTATACGAGACTACCGCGATCTGCAGCGTCAAGGGAGAACCGGGCTGGCAAAGCTATGACAACATCTTCGGGGATCCGATCAGCGATCTGAACGCCCAGCGGACATTTCCAGAAAAGGATCGTTGGCAATACCTGTTCCACTTTGATGGACGAACTGAAAAGATCGGCAAGCTCGAATCGAGCGCCTGGGTCTCACGACTGAAGGACAATCTCTGCCGAAAAGGAGATTTCAACGACACCTGATTCCAACCGCCTCTCCGAACGGATCAGCCTGCAGGCTGGCAATGAGAATGATTATTGTGCTGACCTGCCGAGGGAGGCCTGAGAGCGCAAGAATCCTGTAGCAATCGACACTTTCGGGCCGCTGATCATCCCTTTGGATGGACCTGAAATTGCGCCTCGGTATCTCGATGCCCAAGACACTCTTTTCCGTTGATCTCACCAAGCCGATGGATCAGCAGGACATGCCGGGGCACAACCGCTGGCACCCGGAAATCCCTGCCGTGGCCTCGGTGAATCCTGGTGACGTGTTCCGGATCGAATGCAAGGACTGGACCGACGGCCAGATCAAGAACAATGACGACCCGAAAGACATCGAAGATGTGAATCTCGAGGTGGTCCACGTTCTGAGCGGCCCGATCTGGGTGAACGGTGCCCAACCCGGCGACATTCTCGTCGTTGACATTCTCGATGTTGGCGCCCTGCAAGGCGACGAATGGGGTTTCACGGGCATCTTCGCCAAGGAAAATGGTGGTGGATTCCTCACCGATCACTACCCCAAGGCTGCCAAGGCCATCTGGGATCTGGAAGGCATCTACACCTCCTCCCGCCACATCCCCGGCGTCCGCTTCGCCGGCATCACCCACCCGGGCCTGATCGGCTGCGCCCCTTCCCACGAGCTGCTCAGCGAATGGAACCGTCGCGAGACGGAACTGGTGAAAACCGCCCCCGACCGCCGCACCTACGGCGCCGGCCTCTCCGGCAGTGAGCCGGTGCTGGCGGCGCTGCCCAATCCCAACAGCGCCATCCTTGGCACCCTGCCAGCCAGTGAGTTCGAGCGGGTGGCCAACGAAGCGGCCCGCACGGTGCCGCCCCGGGAGCACGGCGGCAACTGCGACATCAAGAACCTCACCAAGGGCACCCGGATCTACTTCCCGGTCTATGTCGAGGGAGCCAAGCTCTCGATGGGCGATATCCACTTCTCCCAGGGGGATGGCGAGATCTCCTTCTGCGGCGCCATCGAGATGTCCGGCTACCTCGACCTCCACGTTGAGCTCATCAAGGGCGGCATGGCGAAGTATGGGATGGTCAACCCCATGTTCAAAACCAGCCCGGTGGAACCCCACTACACCGACTACCTGGTGTTCGAAGGCATCTCGGTAGATGAATTCGAAGGCAAGCAGTACTACATGGATGTCCATATCGCCTACCGACGGGCCTGCCTCAATGCCATCGAATACCTCAAGAAGTTCGGCTACACCGGTGAGCAGGCCTACCTGCTGCTGAGCTGTGCGCCGGTGGAAGGCAGAATCAGCGGGATCGTCGACATCCCCAACGCCTGCTGCACCCTGGCTATCCCCACCGGCATCTTCGACAAGGACATTCTCCCCTGCTGATCGGCGGGCTGAAGGTAAGGGGCCTGGCCATCAGGCCCCTCTTTTCCGGCCCACGCTCCCGGAGTCATCCCTTTCCCCCGTTCCTGTTCTTTCCCTGCTCTGGCGATGCCCGTCTACGAATACAGCTGCACCAACGGCTGCGACAACTATGAGGTCTGGCGCAGCATCGATGAGCGCCACAAGGAAACCAACTGCCCCACTTGCACGGCGGAAGGTGTCCGTGTGTTCACTCCGATCCAGTCCCTCAGCGGCCCGTTTCGCCTGAAACAGGAGCAGGCCGAACCTCGTCTGGTTCGCAAGGAAAGCCGCGAAACTGGCGGTAAGGCTAAACTCAAGCAAGGCGGGACCCGCCCCTGGATGCTCAATCGCGGCTGCTGAGATCGGCCACCAGCGAGACCCACGGGGCGACAACCGCGACAACGAAGGTCCCGGAGGATTCTCGCCAGTGGAGGCGAAGTCTGGGACCTTGTTGTTTAGAATTGCGTGCTGCAGAGCCGCAGGGCTCCTCAGACCGTGAGGAACTCCTTGATCACGTCGTCGGAGAGCTGGTCGGTCTGGCCGCTGGAGACGATGCCACCGCGCTGCATGGCGTAATAGAAGTCGGACTGGCGCACGAAATGGAGGTGCTGCTCGACCAGCAGCACGCTGATGCCGGTCTCCTTCATGATCCGCTGTACGGCATGCTCGATGTCGAGAATGATCGAGGGTTGGATGCCTTCGGTGGGTTCATCGAGGAGCAGCAGCTTGGGCTTGCCCAGCAGGGCACGGGCGATGGCGAGCTGTTGCTGCTGACCACCGCTGAGGTCACCGCCTTTGCGCTTGAGAAACTTTTCGAGGATCGGGAACAGATCGAAGATCAGTGGATCGATGTGGCGATTCCTCTCCAGGCCCCCGGGCAGGGCCTCCATCCCCAGCAGAAGATTCTCCTTGACGGTCACCTGAGGAATGATGTCCCGGCCCTGGGAGACGTAACCGATGCCGGCCCTGGCCCGCTTGTAGGGCGGCTGGTTGGTGAGCTTCCCGTCCTGGTAGGTGATCATTCCTGATCGCTGTTGCAGCAGTCCAATGACGGTCTTGAGGAAGGTGGTCTTGCCGACGCCATTGCGGCCGATCAGGCAGACCATCTTGCCTTCATGGATGGTCAGATCCACGTTGCGAAGAATGTGGCTCTCTCCGTAGTACACGTTGAGGTCCGAGACCTGGAGCAGGGGTTTAGCGCTGGTAGTGGACATGGGCTCTCGGTGGGTGATAGTCGGGAAACGATTACTGTTCGGGCGGCCCCAGGTAGACCTCGATCACCCGCGGGTCAGACTTGACCTGCTCGAGCGGACCCTCGGTCAGCACCTGTCCCTGGTGGAGCACGGTGACGTCGAACCCCAGGTCACGGATGAATTCCATGTCGTGCTCGATCACCACCACGGTGTGGTCACCGGCCAGGGATTTGATCAATTCGGCCGTGCGCAGGGTTTCCTCGTCAGTCAGGCCTGCGACCGGTTCATCCAGCAGCAGCACCTCAGGGGCCTGGGCCACCAGGGAAGCGATCGCCAGCCACTGCTTCTGGCCGTGGGAGAGGGAGCCCGCCATGACGTTGGCAAAGGGCGCCAGGCCCACGTAGTTCATGATGCGATGCACCTCATCCTTCGACGACTGGGGTAGCCCGGAGCCGATCAGGCTGAAGGCATTTTTCACCGGCGAAGCCGCAAGCTCCAGATTGCGCAGCACGGTGAGATTCTCGAAGACCCGCGGGGTCTGGAACTTGCGCCCGATGCCTGCGCGGGAGATGCGCTGCTCGGAGACTCCGAGGAGGGATTTGCCCTTGAAGGTCACCGAACCCTTGGTAGGCCGCACCTTGCCGGTTATCACATCGAGGAAGGTGGTCTTGCCGGCACCATTGGGGCCGATGATTGATTTCAGCTCACCCTTGTAGAGCTTCAGGGTGAGGTCCGTGAGGGCATAGAAACCATCGAAACTCACACTGACGTCATTAAGCTCGAGGAGAGGTTGTGCCATGGACTTGGGAAAGATTCGGAATCAGAAAGCGGACACAGCGGATGGGCCAGGAAGCAGCGTCCTGGGGAACTAATCCACTGAAACGGCCTCCTTGTCGATCTGCGGGTAGGTCTTGGCCTTCTTGGCGATGCCGAAGGCTGCCAGGAAGGTGCTGAAGCCACCCTTGGTGATCCAGCCGTAGATGCCATCGGGCATCAGGACCACGACGAAGATGAACAGGGCTCCCTGCACAAAGAGCCAGGCCTCAGGCAGTGCCTCGCTGACCAGGCTGCGCAGGTAGTTCACCAGGGTGGCGCCGATGATCGGCCCCACCAGGGTTCCGCGGCCGCCCACAGCCACCCAGATCACCATCTCGATCGAGAAGGAGATCGACATGTACTGGGGCGAGACGATGCCGGTCTGGACGGTGTAGAGGGCTCCGGAAATACCGCACAGGGCGCCCGCTACGAGGAAGACGATGGTCTTGAAGGGGACGGGGTTGAAGCCGGCGAAGCGCAGGCGGGTCTCGTCATCCCGGATGGCGATCAGGGCATCCCCGAAGCGGCCGCTGGTGAAGTAGCGGCAGACGAGGAAGGCCAGGGGGAGCAGCACCACAGTCAGGCGGTAGAACCACACCTGCATGTCCGGTGAGCCGACCAGCTGTCCGAAGAGTTCGCTGGTGCTTGTCTTGAGGCCGTTGGTGCCGTCGAAGAGTTTCTGCTGGCCGTTGAAGAAGTGGAAGAACACCATCAGGGCAGCCTGCGTGATGATCGAGAAATAAACCCCCTTGATCCGATTCCTGAAGATCAGCCAGCCCACCAGACCCGCCACAATCGCCGGAATCACCCAAAGGGCGATCAGGGTGAACATCGGCGACCAAAAGGGCTGCCAGAAGAAAGGAAGCTGCGCGACGCCGTAATTCTCGAAGAACTTTGGAATCCCGCTGCTACCGGCCTGGCTCTTGGTATTGAGCATCAGGTTCATGGCCACGGCATAGCCCCCGAGCGCAAAGAAGATCCCCTGCCCCAGACTCAGAAGCCCGGTGTATCCCCAGATCAGATCGATTGCCAGAGCCGTGATCGCCAGTGAAAAGTAGCGACCAAAGAGATTGAGGCGGAAGTTATCAAGGGCCGCCGGCAGGATGAACAGGGCAATTGCCAGCAAAATCCAGGGGACGAGTCGTCGGAACAGTTTCACAGGTAGAGACTCCTAGTGAGGAGATGGAACGAGAATCTGCGGAACGTTGGCAGGATCGGATCAAGCATCGACCGAACGACCCTTCTGGGGGAACATGCCGTTGGGCCTGAACTGAAGGAAGACGATGATGAAGATGAACACCAGCACCAGCGACATGCTGGTGGTGGCGAAGAACTCGATCACGCCCTTGGCGGCCTCCGGCAGGTTCGGGAAGATGGTGAGCAGGGTGCCCGAACCGATCACCGATTGGATGATGCCCAGCAGCAGTGAGGCCAGCACAGTGCCCAGGAGGTTGCCCACGCCACCGAGCACAATGACCATGAAGCAGGAAACGATGTAGGCGGCACCGAGGTTCGGGCCCACCGAACCCAGCAGGGTGATGGCGCATCCAGCCACACCAGCCAGACCGGATCCTATGCCGAAGGTGATGCTGTCGACGCGATCGGTGGGAATCCCGAGGCAGTTGCTCATCTGCCTGTTTTGGGTAACCGATCGGATCCGCAGTCCCCAGACACTCTTGTTCAGGAACCAGTATGTGGCCAGCAGCAGCAGGGCCGAGAGCAGGATGATGAAGATCCGCAGACCGGGTAGTTGAATGGTACCGATCGATCCCCAGCTTCCTTGCAGCCACTTCGGTGCGGTGACGTCGATGTTGCGCGGTCCGAACCAGGCCTTGGAGAGCGGACGCAGCTTGTCCAGGAGATTCACGGCGATCAGGCCGATGGCGATCGCGATGGCCCAACCCAGACCGTTGAGATAAGTGAAGAATGGTTTATCGGAAAACTTGAATGCGAGTAGTTTTGATGTTACGTAGCCAGCTACCACGCCGACAATGGTGCCTAACATCATGGCGGTCGACACACTTCGAATCAGCTGGATGAGAATCAGGCTGACCCCCCAGGTGGCGAGCAGTGTTTCCAGTGGACGGCCGTACAGCTGTCGGATCAACGTTCTTTCCAGCAGCACCCCTACGAGCGCCGTCACGATGAATGACAGCACTAGGGAGATCGGAAAGTACAATTCAAAGATCACACCACCGATCGGCTTGAACGCCGATTGCACCACGAAGGTGACATAGGCACCGAGCATCATGAACTCGCCATGGGCGAGGTTGATGACGCCCATCAATCCGAAGACAATGGCCAGACCTGTGGCGGCAAGCAACAGCACCGATCCGATGCTGAGGCCATCGAGGATCTGAGAAAAGAAAAGTTCCAACGGAATCAATGATGAACGTTAGATCCAACGTTGCCATGGCGACGCTGGATCAGGTCGTACGTGGTGGTGGACAGGAACGGAAGGTGGTTGCTCCCGGAGCCAACACCTTCCGTTCATCTCATCACGGATGGTTCCGTGATCACATCCTGAACTTGCCGGCGTCAGGCCGATCCTGAGTCCAGTCGCAGGTAAAGCCCTTGGTCTCGGGAACGAACTGGTTCCAGGGAATCGGGGGAATGGCTTTACCACTATCGGACAGGATCTTGAACTGGCCGTTGGGTTCCGCCTCGCCGATGAGCACCCGTTCGGATGTGTGGTGGTTGGGGAACATCTTGATCTCGCCCTGGGGAGCGGCGAAGGTGATCCCGATCATGTTCTTTCGCACCGCGTCGAGATCCTCGAAGGTGCCAGCCTTCTCAACTGCGTTCTTCCAGAGATACACCATGTTGTAGGCGGATTCCGCCGGGTCACCCGTGACCCGATCGTCGCCGTACATGGACTGGAAGTCTGAGGTGAACTTCTTGGAGGCCGGGGTGTCCAGACTCATGAAGAAGTTCCAGGTAGCATAGGTGCCAGTGGTGTACTCAGGACCAATCTGGCGGATCTCCTCCTCGGCGATGGAGAAGGACATGATCGGATACTTGGCCGGATCGATGCCCGAGGCCTTGAACTGCTTGAAGAGGGCGACGTTGGAGTCCCCGTTCAGGGTATTGATGATGATGCCACCATCGGGGAAGGCCTTCTTGATCTTGGCGATGATCGGGGCCACCTCGGTGTTGCCGAGGGGGATGTAGTCCTCGCCGACGGTCTCACCACCAAGGGCCTTCATCTGCTCCTTGATGATCGTGTTGGCGGTACGCGGATACACATAGTCGGAGCCGACCAGGTAGACCTTCTTGCCAAGCTTGTCGCCGAAGTTGTCCATCAGCCACTGAACCGCAGGCTCGGCCTGCTGGTTCGGTACGGCGCCAGTGTAGAAGATGTTCCTCGAGCATTCCTGGCCTTCGTACTGAATCGGGTAGAAGAGCATGTGGTTCTTCGACTCGAAGACCGGCATCATCGCCTTGCGGCTGGCAGAGGTCCAGCCACCGAAGACGACGGCGACCTTGTCGGAGTCGATCAGTTTCTGGGCCTTCTCGGCGAAGGTGGGCCAGTCAGAAGCGCCATCTTCGGAAACGGCGACAATCTTGTAGGACTTGCCGCCAACCTTGACGCCGCCGGCGTCATTAATTTCCTTGATCGCCATCTCTTCGACTTCTTTCAAAGTCGTTTCGGAGATGGCCATCGTGCCGCTGAGAGAGTGAAGGATACCGACCTTCACTTCACCATCGAAATTGCCGCCGGACCCGGACTCGCCCCCGCAGGAGACGAGGGTTAAGCTCACGGCACCCGCAGCGATTGAAGCTGCCAGCCGCCTTGAAAGATTCAGAGACATTGATGCCTGCTCAAGATGAATTGTAGTCGCCGTAACCGACGGCAATCGGAAAGGTAAGGAAGGACGTGGTTGTCCCTGGTATCCAATGAGACAGAAACTCACCCAGGGCTCTCCGGATGACGCATTTGGCATCATCTTCTGTAGATATGTTGCATTACCTAAGGCTTAGATGAGGAAGCACTGATGAAGGGATCGCTCTTTGGACCTCTTGATTACCCAGCTCGCTCCGCAGCAGCAACCTTGGGGCCATAGAGTGGTACACAAATACCAGTTCAGCCATGGCCCGCAGCACGATCCAGTTCCA
>Ga0208594_1000080_pt1 | contig 33316 bp, 36 predicted proteins | sample LakMenEpi14Sep10_FD_150699 | JGI IMG/M metagenome (GOLD analysis project Ga0208594, IMG submission 150699) | Freshwater microbial communities from Lake Mendota, WI - 14SEP2010 deep hole epilimnion (SPAdes) | ecosystem: Environmental > Aquatic > Freshwater > Lake > Epilimnion/Euphotic zone ...
TGGAACTGGATCGTGCTGCGGGCCATGGCTGAACTGGTATTTGTGTACCACTCTATGGCCCCAAGGTGGCTGCTGCGGAGCGAGCTGGGTAATCAAGACCAGGCAAGATCGAGGCTGTCTCCATTGGCGGCAATCTCCTCGCGACTGAAGCACTGCCAGCGGCCTTCCGGCCCTGTGGCGGTTCGCGGCGACAGGCCTAGTGGATCGGGGCCATAGGCTGCTTCGAACTCCGCGAAATGCTCGCGGATGAGAGGGGTGCGCTTGCCGAAGCCCTGCATGTTGGCCCGCAGGTCATACACCCACACCTCTTGGGTGTTGCCTCGATCACTGCTGCCGCGGGTGAAGAACAGCACATTGGTCTTCACGCCCTGGGCGTAGAAGATGCCAGTGGGCAGACGCAGGATCGTGTGCAGGTTGCACTTGTCCATGAGATCGGCGCGGATCTGCTTGCCCACGTTGCCTTCGAATAGCACGTTGTCCGGCAGCACCACCGCGGCCCGGCCGCCGGGCTTCAGGGCTCGGTAAATGTGTTGCAGGAAGCAGAACTGCTTGTTGCTGGTGGGGAAGGTGAAATCGGTGCGGCTGGGTAGGCCACCGCCCTTCTTGGTACCGAAAGGTGGATTGGTGAGGATCAAGGTGGCCGGAGGCAGCCCCTGGCCATCGCCACCGAGGGTGTCGCCGTACCAGATGCCGTGCTTCCCGGGGCTGGAATCCAGGCCGTGCAGCATCAGGTTCATCAGCGCCAGCCGGTGCGTGTCCTGCACGTGCTCCATGCCGTAGAAGGTGCGCTCGTAGAACTGCTTCTGCTGCGCCGTATCCAGCTCGCTGATCTCCTGGTGGTCACGAATCCAACGCTGGGCCGCAATCAGAAAACCACCGGTGCCAGCCGCCGGATCCTGGATCACGTCCCCCAGCTGCGGCTGCATCACCGCCACCATCGAATCGATCAGCGGCCGGGGGGTGAAGTACTGGCCTGCCCCAGATTTCTTCTCTTCGGCGTTCTTCTGCAGCAACCCCTCATACAGATCGCCCAGCCCCTCCTGGCGGGCGTTGTACCAATCGATCTTGTCGATCTCGTCAACCAGCTTTTTGAGCGTGACCGGCTTCTTGATGAAGGTACTGGCGTTGGCGTAGATCTCAGTGACGATGGGCGAGGCAGGGCTTGCTTCCTGTTCTTCTTCTTCCAGTTCATCTTCGTCCGTCCCTTCGTTGGGCTGGGATGAGCTGCCCAGCTTCAGCAGCAGCTCTTTGTAATGGTTGAACTGGCTGAGACCCTGCAGGGTTTCCAGCACATCCCAGCGGCATCCCGCCGGAATTCCCTCTTCCTGGCCCGTCTCCTTGGCCATCTTCAGGAACAGAAGGTACGTGAGCTCGGTCACGTACTGGTGATAAGTCACCCCGTCGTCTTTCAGAACGTTGCAGAGGTTCCAGAGCTTGGCAACGATGTCGTGCGTGGTGCTGTGGAGGTTGGTCGTCATCGCTCTTCAGGCTTGCTGGAGGCCCTTGGCCACGCTCAGTGGAATGTTGGGGCTCTCGGGATTCACATCCACGCTCTGCAGCTGGGGCCGCAGCACCAGATCCATATCTTCCATCGGGATCGCCCCCAGCAGCACTTCATTGCCGAGCACCATCGCACCGGTGAAGCAGCGGCGATTGCGGAACCGCACTTCCACTGGCCCCACATAAGGAACCGTGCGGCGATGGCCATCGGCCAGCACCACCTCGCGCCGCTCCAGTTCGGCCAGGCTCAGCTGGATCGCCAGATGCTCGGGGATGCAGAGATGCACGGCCCCACTGTCCACCAGGGCCGAGACCTCCATCGGTGCCAGGTCGGGCCGGGTGGGGTTGCTGAGCCAGAAGCTGCCGCGGATCAGTCCCATGGGGTCACCGTAGCCAGCCACCGCTCTCACGCCGCCCACACCGCGCGCTGAAAGTCACGCAGCAGGCCATCCAACTGGCCGGCGAACATTCGATCGAGCCTCTGCCAGCCGCCCCCTTCGCGGCGGAAGATCAGGGCGTCGTCGTCGAGCGCTTCACGGTCGACGATCGTGATCGCCTTGGTCTGGTTGGCGATGCGTTGCAGCCACTGGCGCTGCGGCGTGGTCCAGCTCCGAGAAGCCAGGATGCGCTGCAGCGCTTTTTCCACCCGCCGCTCGTAGGGCACCAGTGGATCGCCCAGGGCCGCCTGGCGGATGTACCCCATGATCGAAGCGGCCATCTCCTGGTTGGTGGTTTCGCGCCAGGCGGTGGCCAGGCTGGTTTCGCTGTAGCCGCGCTGATCCAGCGCCAGCCGCAGCGCCCGCAGGTCGGCGCGGGAGAGTTCCCAGGGGCGTTGTAGCACCGTGGTGAGCGCCGGCAGGTCGTTGCCGGGATCGCGCACGAAGGCCGTGAAGCCCTCCAGGTAGTCCTCAGGGCGCTGCGCCTCGCCATAGCCCCTTTCAATCGCGCGCAGTTCGTCGTCGTGTTCAGAAATGAACTGCGGCTCAGCCGGGCCTTTCCACTGCTCATCCAGCAGCTCGCGCAGTTCGGGGATCGTGGCCAGCCAGCGCCGCGCTTCGGCGATCGGTAGCTGCTGCAGGCGCTGGATGAACTCAGGCGGCTCCTCGCCCGTAAGCAGCCGGAAGCGTGCGGCGCTGTTCTCGCTGAGATGGCGCTGTTTGCGGCGCAACTTGGCCACCAGCTGATCACGCACCAGCACCGCCTCCTCGTCGCCGCTGCTCTCCAGTTCGCTCAGCAGCTGCTGGAAGGTGATCTTGGGGTTCACCACCACCGGCTGCATGGCGGTGTAGGGCTGGAGCGCCTCATAGATCCGCACCGCATCGAAGATGCGGAAGCTGTCTTTGCCGATCGCTTCACACAGACGCGTGGCGCGACCGATCATCTGGTCGTAGAGGATGCGGCTGTTCATCCGCCGCAGAAACACGATGTTGCAGATCGCCGGCACGTCCACGCCGGTGCTGAGCAGATCCACCGTGACCGCCACATTCGGGAACGCCTCGTTTTTGTAGCGGCGGATCAACTCCTTGGGCCGATCGCTGGCGCCGGTGATCTTGGCCACAGCATCATCCGCCACCGAGCCATAGCGCTTGTTAAACGCCTCCTTCAGCAGCATCACCACCAGATCAGCATGGGGATCGCTGGCCGCGAAAATCAGGGTTTTCTGCGCTGAAAAGGGATCCAGCTCATCAGCCAGCACCTTGCACACCTCACGGTTGAAGGATTCGGAGAGCACCTTGCGGTTGAAGGTCTCAACCTCAAAACGCAGTTGATCGGGGGTGGTGAAGCGCTCGATCTCCGCCGTGGTTGGATCGAACAGCTTCACCTCCTCCCCCGCTGCCCATTCGATCCCCTCCGTGGAGAGCTTGGTGCTGATCCGGATCGGTGGTTCGTGATCCACCAGGTAGCCATCCACCACCGCTTCGCGGTAGCTGTACACAAACACCGGCTGGCCAAAGATCTCCACTGTATGCAGCGCTGGTGTGGCCGTGAGGCCGATCTTCACCGCATCAAACAACTCCAGCACCCGCCGGTATTTCGACACGTAATCGTTGAAGTCACGGAAACCGAGCTCGCGGTCGCTCAGCTCCCGATCGAGCAGATAGCCGCGGTGGCATTCGTCCACCACGATTAGGTCGTAGGTGTCCACCGTGGGCCTGTCTTCCTCGTTGCCCAGCAGCAGGCGCTGCACCATCGCCTGCACCGTGGCGATGTGCACCTTGGTATCGGATTCCGCCTCGCGTTCGTCAAGTTCCTTGATCCCGTAGATGTCGGCGAAGCTCTGCAGGCTCTCCATCCGCGTTTCCTTGAAGGCATTGGCCGCCTGGATGCCCAGTTCTGAGCGATCCACCAGAAACAGCACCCTCCGGAAGCGGCCCGTCTTGAGTAGGCGGTAAATCAGGGCAATGCAGGTTTTGGTTTTGCCGGTGCCGGTGGCCATCGCCAGCAGCAGCTCGCGCTGGCCGGCCGCAATCGCCGCTTCGGTGGCCTCGATCGCCCGCCGCTGGTAGGGCCGCAGCGGAAAGCCGTAGCTGAAGGCCTCTCGCCGCAACTGGGCATCGGCAGCGGCTAGGTCTTGCCGGGCGAGCTCCTTCAGCCCCTCCGGGGAATACCAGCCATCCAAGGGGGCAGCCAAATGTTCGGCGCGGCGCAGATCCCGGAACCAGACACCGCTTTTGGTGCGCAGTTGCCGCAGGTAGGACCGGCCGTTGCTGGAGAAAGCGAAGGGGATTCGGTATTCGCCATCCGGCCCCCAGCGTTGGGAGGGCTCTGCCAGTTCGCTGCTGGGCTGAAAATCGCGGCAGTAGCGCTGGGCCTGGGGCAGCACGCCCGCCACATCCTTGTTGGCCCGTTTGGCCTCCACCGCCGCCATGGGCGTGAGCCCTGTAAACAGCACGTAGTCGGCCGGGCCGCTGCTGGTGGGCCACTCGGCAATGGCCAGGTTTCGATTCTTCTGCGGCCGAGCCCCCGACCCATACCGCAGGCTGCGGCTGTCGGCTTCCCAGCCGGCTTGGCGCAGCTGGGCATCAATCAACTCCCGGGTGGCGGCTTCGTTGAGCTCCACCCGCTGCGCGGCCTGTTGCGCGGCCTGGCGTAGGGCAGCCATGGCGCCGCTGCCCTGTCGGCTAGCGGCAGCCTGCAGCTCGGCGAGACGGGCTGCTAGAGCCTCCTTGTCGGCTTCCACTGCAGCGGCAAGCTGTTCCCACTCCTGTTGCTCCTGCAGGGCCTGGCGGAGCTGGGCTTCCGTTTGAGCCAGCTGTTCTGAATTCAGGCCTGCAGAAGCCTGATAGGTGGCCAGCGCCTGCCGTAGCTCGTCCAGCTCCGCCTGCAGAGCCTGATCGTGTGTGGCGGGTGGCGGCGGGGGCTGAAACGGTCCGCTGCGAAACTCCGGATCGGAGAAGGTGCGATGGAACCACACCCCCAGCTGCCAGGCCATGCGCATGGTTTTGAGGGCCGTGGCGTGATCCCCCTGCAGCTCGTGATTGGCCAGGTTGCCCTTTCGCCGCAACACATGGAACAGCTCCGAGATTTCCCGATCCAGACAGCCCTCTGCCTCCAGGCGACGCAACAACACCTGCTGGGTTTCTTCGATCCGGAGCTCAAGCCCGAAGCGCGAGGCCGTCTGCTGCGCCAACAGCTCCCCCAGTTGCCGCAGCTTGAGCAGGGCCGTGTTCGGATCCTCCGGGAAATACCGCTCCGCCAGCACCCCAAGGCGGAAGAGCTGCTCGTCGTAGCTCTGCAGATGAAGGAAGTTCGTGCTCACAACACCTCCACCCACAGACGGATCTTCTCGGCCATCAGACGCCGGCGTTCCACCAGGAAGTCTTCATAGGCAGGCAGATCGCCATCAAGCAGCGTGGTGGGCAAGCAATTCATCACGAGATTGGCACTCAGTTCGGCTGGATCGCTGATGCCGCCGTAACGCGTAGGCCCGCCATTCACTTGCTCGCGCAGCTCAGTGAAGTAGGCCTCAGGAGCTTTATCGCCAATGGCAATATTGATCTCACTCTGGGCCATCACAAAATTGGCAATCTGGTTGTAGCTGCTCCTGGTCGTACCGGCACGCTGAAGATGCTTGCGTGGAAAAACATGGTGCTTGTCGCCACGGTTGAGGAGCAAGTCGCGCACGGTGATGCCAGCCGAAAGGAAGCCCCGATCACCAAGACGGGCCTGGGCTGCTTGGTAGGCAATGAAATAGGGGCTGGTCGAAGACGATGTGTCCATCAGCTGGGGGAGCATCCCCGTCCAAAACGTGCTGGGGAGCTCATTCTCAATCACAGCTTCCGCATAAGGCTGCAGTCCTTGTGAATCGATCTGGCGGATGTCGAGATCGAAGGCTGTTTCAGGGCTGCCCGAATAGCGGCCTCTGAGAATCGACATCGCAAACCAACGCCTCACCAGGCTTTCGATTTCGTGTGCCGCCAGGTTTTCGCGCCGGCCCCTCAGATAAAGGATGTAAGCGAAGTTAATCGCATTGCGGCTACGAATCAAGTCGCTGGTCACAAACCCAGCAGACTTAAGGATCATGATGATCCGATCGAAGTGGGTCTTGCTCATGAACGCAAGAACACCCTGCTTCAGCTTGGCGAACGACGCCTCCGCAATGCTTTCCTCGTACTGCTTGGTGGCAAAATTCCGGCCTGACAACAACGCCACAAGATCTTGAAGCTTACCGCGTCCGAATTCCGAGGTAAACGCTACCCGCAGCATATCGGTATAGGTGGGGTCATATAGATCGTCGTTGACGTCCTTCAGCCAGGCCATTTTGGGGAAAAATTCCGAGCGGCAGAACTCCGGATCGTTCTTCTCGATCTGGGAATAGAAGTCCGGAGAGATCGCAAGATGGCAGAAGTATTCAATGGCCTTGCGCAGGGTGTTGCCGCCGTAGGTTTCATTCACGGCAATCTTAGACATGGCGAAGTCGGCCTGCGATAGCTCGGCTCCAGCCGAATTAACACGGATGAAGATCTCGGTTACCGTCTCAATATCTAGGTCCTCAGCCAGCTCGATCAAGCCGACAGAGTTGTTCACGATTTTCAGAAGCCGCTGCAGTGCTTTGCCAACGAGGCTGCGATCAATCTCTGGATTGCGGGAAATGTAGGCGTCGGTCTGATCAAACAGATCCGCATCTGTCTGGAAGAGCTTGGAAACATCGGGAATCCACAGCGGATTCTTGGCAATGGCAGGGTTGCTCACTTCAAAGCTGGGCGCATCACCCTCCGCCAGCGGGTTGAAGGCGATGCGAATGCGAATGCGTTCGTAGTCTTTCGTGAGCACCTCCATTCCCAGGAGAGAGGCCATCAGCGCCGTCACACGTTGTTGGCCATCAATCAGGATGCGCTTGCCGGCAGAGGTGGTGCCATCCTTCAGTTTCACCGTGGGGTTGCGCCAGGCAATCAGATAGCCCACCGGGAACCCCTGATAGAGGGAATCGAGCAGGTTGCGCACCTTTGTGGCTTCCCACACGAAAGGCCGCTGGATCTCAGGGATGGCGATTTCGCCGCTCTTCACCCAGGTGAGCAGGGTGTCGATCGGGTGGGGGGTAACGGAGTAGCGCTGGGTGGCCATCGCCTACAGCTCACCCACCAACTGCCGAACTAGAGCGATCAGCTCCTTCTTCGTGAAACTCTCCAGGGGCGGCGGTGGTGGCGTTACGCCATGCTCTTCAAGAGCCATGGCCAACGCAGCCTTCTTCAGTTTCGAGGCGCCTGTGATTCCGTGCTCCCTGCACAGGCGCTTGAGGCTGGCCACCGTGAGCTTCAGAAAACTCCCCTTGCCCAACAAGGCCTTAGGAGCCTGTGTTCCTCCTGGCTGCCCATCCTGAAGAGCTTCCAGCGCTGAACTGGAGCGCTGCAGATGGTCTGCCACCCGTCGGTACACCCGGGCATCGGTGCCCGCCAGTTCTCTGTTGGTCTGCTCCAGCAGATCGGCAATGGAAGGGCCTGCGTTCATGGCTGCTCACCGATCTGGTTGGTCGGGTTGCTCTCCTCGGCCGCATCAGCAGCCAATGCGGCTGCCTTGGCTTTCACGGTTCGCCAGCGCGTTGCCTGCCCAATCAAGCGCCGGAACATCTCCACCAACCAGAAGCCGCTTTGGCGCTCACTCTCGTCAATGAGCCCAACCATCGCATCGCCCGTTTCCTCCAGTTCGCGGATCACGGTGCCGAGCTTGGCGTTGAGCGCATGGAGCCTGGCCTTGGTGCGTGCCTCATCGGCCAGATCTGCCTCTAGCGCCACTAGCTCGCGCTGCAGCTCAGCAATCACCACCCCCCGCCGATCGCTCTCAGCCTTCAACGCGCCCCTGCTTCGGTTGGCAGACACCAGCGCCGCACGGCACTCCTGATAGGTGCCTTCCAGAGCCTCAGGGTCTGGAGAGGCTGGAAAGTCGCTGGCCGAGCGGAGGGGCATGGCTGATCGACCGAGTGTTTGCAGGATGGCGGATTGGGTCCAACCCAAGCCTGATCAGGTTAAGCCAGAGCTCCATGGCGATTGAGGTGGCGTATGCAAGTTCCGCATACATTCCCAGGCCAACGGCTATCCCCCTGGATCCACCGCGAAGGCGTCCTCTGGCACGAACCCAGCCAGTGCGATCTGCTGTTCATCACCCTCAACAAGAGCGAAGCCCTCTTCTCCCCCTCCACCCGCTACCGCGACCTGGCCCTCGGCCCATCCCTGTTCCACTGGGAGAGCCAGAGCACCACCACCGCCGCCTCCCCCACCGGTCAGCGCACCATCCACCACGAAGCGCGGGGTTCCAGGGTGCTGCTGTTTGTGCGGGAACACAGGCGCGAGGGTGGCCGGGCGGGGGGTGTCACCGAGCCGTTTCGGTGTCTGGGGTTTGCGCGCTACGAAAGCCACGAGGGGGAGCGGATCTTGTTCGTCCACTAGTGGCGATTCGCTGGCGGTTGGAGCGACCCATCCCGGCGGGGTGGATGCAGGGGATGGGGTTGGCGGTTTGAGGGGGGGGGGACGCGTCAGGAGAGGGCGCCTGGTCACCTCCATGGCTGCTGCCACTTTTTGTTGCACCTAAACTGATTGGAATGGGTAACTGGGGCGGGTTTGATGAAGGGGGAACTGACTGCCGTGATCGAGCCAGCTCCGGAGGGTGGCTTCTGGGCGATCTGTCTGGAGATTCCCGGCGCGAACGGCCAGGGAGAAACCATGGAGGAAGCAAGAACGGATCTGCAGGCCGCCGTCCAGCTTCTCCTCGAAGATCGTGAGGCTGATATCAGCCGTGGCCTGCCACCTGATGCCGTGCACATGCCCCTGCAGATCGGATAAAGCGCCGCGATCTGGAACGGCGTCTTCGCATGGCTGGATGTGTCCTTAAACGGGAAGGAGCTTCACACTCCATCTGGATCAATCCAGCGACTGGAGTCAAGGAGGCCATCCCAAGACACACCGAGATCAAAGAGCCGCTGGCCAGGAAGATTCTCGCCAGCCTCGGTGCAAGCTGAGGACTGCATCGCTGCTGCGCTCAAGAAAGGCGGCTTCGGAATCCTGACAGGCAACGCCCCCTGGATTCACCGCGAAGGCGTGCTCTTGCCCTCGGCTCCTCCCTGTTCCACTGGGAGTACCACGAGGGGGAACGGCCGATCCCCGCGTGGTGGATGCAGGGGATGGGGTTGGCGGTTTGAGGGCGTTGAACCAGGGGTGCCATTAGCCTGGACGCCATGGACAGCCCTGTTCCGCTGCTGCCCTTGCTGGCCGACCGGTTGGAGCCGCTGAAGGAGCTGTGCGACCGCTATGGGGTGGATCGGCTGGAGGTCTTTGGATCAGCGGCCAAGGGCCTGTTCGACCCTGCCAGCAGCGACCTCGACTTCATCGTGCGCATGGCGGACCAGCGCGAAAAGGGCTATGCCAGGCGCTTCTGTTCTTTCGCCGATGAATTGGAAGCCCTCTTTGGCCGTCCGGTGGATCTCTTGACGGAATCCATGATCCACAACCCTTACTTCCGAAAAGACGTGGACGCATCTCGCCGGGTGCTGGTAGGTCTCTGACCATGCGAAGGGAGGCGCTGAAACGCCTGCACGACGCCTTGGAAGCCATCGAGGCGATTCAGCGCTTCATCGAGAACTGCACGCTTGATCACTACCTCGATAATGAACTGATCCAATCGGCAGTGGAACGGAAGTTCGAAATCATCGGAGAAGCTCTCAATCGAGCACAGGAGGCCGATACCAGCGTTCTGGATGTCATTCCCGACCTCCGCCGCATCGTGGGTACACGCAACAGAATCATCCATGTCTACGAAACCGTGGATCAGCTGATTCTCTGGGATGTGATCCAGAACGACCTCCCTGGCCTGAAATCATCCCTGCGGAATGTACTGAGCACCAATCCCCCGGTGCCCTAGTCCTGCTCTGGCAGGCCGTCGTCTCCACCCGCTGCCCTGGACCCTGCCGGTGCCGGTGCGCGTGCACGGCCGCTACAGCCGCGCCGAAATCGAAGCCGCCTTCGGGATCCTCAACAAGAGCGAAGCCCTCTTCTCCCCCTCCACCCGCACGCGGAGCTCACTTCGCCACGGTCAGCGGGATGTTGGGGCTCTCCGGGTTCACATCCACGCTCTGCAGCTGGGGCCGCAGCACCAGGTCCATGTCTTCCATCGGGATCGCCCCCAGCAGCACCTCATTGCCCAGCACCATCGCTCCGGTGAAGCAGCGGCGGTTGCGGAAGCGCACCTCCACCGGGCCCACGTAGGGCACCGTGCGCCGGTGGCCATCCGCCAGCACCACCTCGCGCCGCTCCAGTTCCGCCAGGCTGAGCTGGATCGCCAGGTGCTCCGGGATGCACAGATGTACCGCCCCGGTGTCCGCCGAGGCCGTCACCTCCAGCGGCGCCAGATCGGGCCGGGTGGGGTTGCTGAGCGAGAACGTGCCGCGGATCAGTCCCATGGCGGCAGGTTAGCTAGCCCAGATCTCCCCCAGTTCCAGCACCAGTCCCGGCAATACATCACCGCCCTCCAGGCGCAGGGCGTTCTCCAGCCGCTGTGGTTCCGTTGCCACGTCGGCATCGGGGCTAAGCACCGAGCCGTCGGCCAGGCGGAACCCGGTGGAGCTGTCGAACAGCTGCCAACTGCCGTGGCTACGGGCCCAATGGGCAAGCTGATAAGCGAGGTTGATGTTGCGAGCGCCGGTCTCGCCTCCGGTGGGGGTGATCGTGATCAGCTGGCCATCGGCTGCCAGTTCCAGCACCGCCTCAGGATTGGCCTCGCAAACCAGGGCGAACTGCTCGGGAGTCAGCCGCAGATCCTGCGGCAGCAGCAGCGGCGCCAGAACGGTGTCGGCAGCCTCAGGCGCGGTTGGGGCTTCAGCAGGTGGAGCGACCGTCATCGCGCCGGTAGGGCATCAATTTCAGGCTACGCGGCCTGGCCTGAAGGTGCGGTGGGGACGCTTCCGGCTCGCGCATGCATAGTGCATGCAAGACCAGTAGGCTGAAAACCTGTCGAGGTGCCCCATGCCATCTCTCCAGATCCGCGACCTGCCCGAAGCGCTCCACCGGTTGCTGCAGCACCGCGCCCAGGCCCACAAGCGCAGCCTCAGCCAGCAGGCTCTGGCTGATCTGGAGGCCATCGCCGGCGGCGATCCACGCGAACGCCGCCGCTAGGTGCTCGATCGCATTGCCCAACGCGGGCCCCGCTCCCCATCGCTGAGCGCCTCCCTGATCGGGGAGCTTGCGCCGGAAGACCTGATCCGTGCTGACCGCGAGCGTTGATGGCCCTCGCTTGTGTGCTCGATGCCTCAGCGGCCGTGCGGCTGACCCTGGGTGATGCAGCCGCCTCTGGGCTGGCGGAGTCGATTCGTACGGCCTCCCTTGTACTGGCGCCGGAGCTGATGCTCACCGAAGTGGCCAACACTCTCTGGTAACTTCAGCGGGCCGATCAACTCGCTGGCCTCAATCCCCAGCAGCTGCTGCTGGATGCCCGCGAGCTGGTGGATCGGCTGGAGCCGGATCGCCATCTGCAGGCCGAGGCCCTGGCCCTGGCCTGCCACCTGAACCATCCGGTTTACGACTGCCTCTATCTGGCCCTGGCCCGGCTAGCCAAGCTGCTCCACAAGGTCTGTTTCCAACGACGCCACGCCGATGGTCTGCCACAACGATGGTGTCTCCGCTGGGTCGTTGCCATCGCAGGTCGCAGGGCCCTGGAGATCCTCTGCGGGCATGGAGTCGAGAAGCTCCGCACCACCGATAGCGTGCGTCCAGATGTCGATACGCGTTTCAGGTGGACAGGAAAACAGCCATTCCTCAAAAGGAAAGATCACCTTCTCCTGGAAGAACGCATTCGCTCCAACACAGCGAAGAATCACCATTTGATTGCGGGCATTACGGTAGTGATGGGTACCCATGATCAACCTTTCGCATTTGCCCCTGATCATCGCCGGCAGTAGCTGGCAGGAGTGGTCGCCCTTGACACCACGCTGACAAATGTCCCCTGATGGGGGTATCCCCATGGGATCACACCGCTAAAGTCCGAGATCGTTACCAGGGCTCAAGCGAGGTTTCGCGATGGCGAGTATTTCTGAACAGCTTCAGGCTTACGAAACCTCCCTGGCTGAAGCCCAGGCCAAGGGCGATGAAGCGATCGCGCGCAAGCTGCAGCAGCAGATCCTCGACCTTCAGGCCTTTCAGCAGCGCCATCCCGATGAGGCCGTGGCGCCATCACCGTTCGAGGTGTTCTGTGATCTCAACCCCTCAGACGTGAACTGCCGCGTCTACGACGACTGAGAGCCGGCCTGTTGATCAATTCCTCGGATTGCCCCCAGATGGGGGGATCCCTGGGTCGATTTCTGCTTGAGGATTGATTCCATCTCAAGCACCGCAGTGATGAACGCCACGGCATCGGCTTCTGCGCTCACGATTGGCCAGCTGGAAGCGAGCTTTCCCCTGTATTGCAAGGCGTTGCGCATCCTGATCCGCGAGCAGAAGTCCCTGCAGCAGATCCAGAGGAGCGTCTGCTGGGATCGACTCAGCTGGCTCCATCACTGCCTGCCGCGCCAGTACAAGGACCCCCAATACCTCTACAGTCAGCTCAAGCGAGAGATCAGTGCATGAAGCGCGTTTTAACGGTGATTCTCGGCGGCGGAGCCGGCACACGCCTGCAACCGCTCACCCTCACCCGCGCCAAGCCCGCCGTGCCACTGGGTGGCAAGTATCGGCTGATCGACATTCCAATCAGCAACTGCATCAATTCCGGGATCTATAAGATCTATGCCCTCACCCAGTTCAACAGCCAATCACTGAACCGCCATATCAGCCGCACCTACAACCTCTCCTCCGGCTTTGACGGCGGTTTCGTGGAGGTGCTGGCAGCCCAGCAAACCCCGGACAGCCCCAGCTGGTTTCAGGGCACGGCCGATGCGGTTCGCCAATACCGCGAGCTCTTTGCCGCCTGGGACGTGGACCAGGTGCTGATCCTCTCGGGCGATCAGCTCTACCGGATGGATTACGCGGGCTTTGTGGCCGCCCACCGGGCCAGCGGGGCCGCGCTCACGGTGGCGGCGCTGCCCGTGGATCCTCAGGCCGCCCAGGGCTTCGGCTTGATGCGCACCGATCCCGCCGGCCGCATCCAGGAGTTCCGGGAGAAGCCCAAGGGCGAAGCCCTGGAGGCGATGCGGGTGAACACGGCAGCGCTGGGCCTGGCAGCCAGCGAAGCCGAACGGCGGCCTTTCCTGGCATCGATGGGCATCTATGTGTTTGATCGGGATGTGCTGTTCAAATTGCTGGCCAGCAACCCCCAGGCCACGGATTTTGGCCAGGAGATCATCCCTGCCGCATTGGCCGATGGCCAGCACCTGCAGAGCTATCTGTTTGACGACTACTGGGAAGATATCGGCACGATCAAAGCATTTTACGACGCCAATCTTGCCCTCGCCGATGAGAGCCCTGCCTTCAGTTTCTATGATGAGAAGGCTCCCATCTACACCCGCTCCCGCTACCTGCCGCCCAGCCAGCTAAGCAAGGCTGAAGTGAGCCGTTCGGTGATCAGCGAGGGCTGCCAGCTCGACTGGTGCCTGATCGAGCACTGCGTGCTGGGCCTGCGCTTGCGGGTGGAGCACGACGTAGTTCTCAGGGACACCCTGGTGATGGGTGCCGATCGCTATGAATCAGCACACGAACGAGAGGCCGTACGGGCCAGCGGTGGCGTACCCCTGGGCATCGGCGCACGATCGCGCATCAGCAACGCCATCCTCGATAAGAACGTGCGCATCGGAGCCGATGTGCAGATCATCAACAAAGATCATGTGCAGGAGGGTGAGCGGCAGGCCATGGGATTCACCATCCGCAATGGCATTGTGGTGATCGAGAAAAACACCATCATTCCCGATCACACCGTGATCTAGCCGCCGAGCTGATCAGCCGGGCAACAGGGCGTAGCGCGTGCTCAGCTCCGTGCTGGTACCAGGAGCCAGTTCAATCTTGCGGTCGCCGCTCAGCAGCGCCTGGCGCGGGCCGCTCCAGGGTTCGATGCACACCATCGGCCGGGGCGGCTCGGTCCAGAGCACCACCAGATCGAAGGGGTGCGTCAGCTGGAGTTCGAGCGTGGTGCCGGCCGCCTCATCCACCAGCCGCACAGGCCCCGTGGGCCGCACCAGCAGATCAATGCCGCTGGCCAGGCGATCCATCTGCTCCGCCGTGTCGGCCGGCGCCATGGTGAGGTGGTTGAGGCACTCCTCCGGCAGCCCCTCGAAGCGCACACCGTCCAGGCTGGAGAGGTTGAAGTAGGGATGGAGCCCGAAGCTGAAGGGCATCGGAGCCGCACTGCGGTTGCTCACCGTGGTGGCGATCTCCAGGGCGCCCGGCGCCAGCCGCACCTCCATGCGCAGCAGGAACTGGAACGGATAGGCCTGCAGCGTTTCTGCCGTGTCGCTCAGTTCCAGGGCCACACCACGGCCATCGGCCAGGGGCTCCATCTGCCAGGGGAGCGTGCGGGCGAAGCCGTGCTGGCCAAGGGTGAAGGTGCCCTGGGGCAGGGGCAGCTGGTTATCAGGCAGCCCGCCGGTGATCGGGAACAGCACCGGGAAGCCCCCCCGCACCGACTGGGCGGGGTCGAGGAAGCGCTCCAGATCGAGATACACCAGCTCCCGGCCGCCGCAGCGCCAGCCGCTGATCAGGCCGCCGCGCTCCGGCACCAGCCGCAGCAGATCACCGCTGGCCGGATCGCTGAACTCCCAGTGGGGATAGAGGGCGGACTGCTGCGTGAGGGGCATGGCAGATCAGTTCGGCAGGGATTGCTACCACTCTGATGCATTTGCGCCGTGGGGTGGTCATGGCTGGGGGATGCGGAGGTGGTGCAGGCGGGTGATCAGATCGGCGATCGAAGCGTCCTTGGCGGGATTGCTGCTGGTGCTCACCAGCTGGCGGCCCACCACATGGGCCCCGAGGTGCGCCAGCTGCAGCCGCAGGGCCGTGAGCACCGTGGTGCCGCCCCCGCCGGAGTGGGTGGCGATCACCACCGGCCGGCCGTTGAACAGGGCACGGAAGTCGTCCCCCTGCACCGACAGCCAGGCGATGGCACTGGTGAGCACCGGCGGGATCGACCCGTTGTATTCCGGCGCGCAGATCACCCAGCGCGAGGCGGCCGCCAGCCGAGCCTGCAGCGCGGCCAGGGCCGGCGGCGTGCCGGCGGACTGGGCCCGGGGGGTGAACAGGGGCAGCGCGATAGCGGTGAGGTCGAGCACCGCGGCGCTCTGGCCCTGCTCCTGAGCAGCAGCGGCGAACCGCTCCGCCAGCTGCAGATTCTGGCCGTTGCTGGCGGCGAGCACCAGCACATCGCAGGGGGGAGTGGGCATGGAGGACAAGGGGGCGCCTACGACGAACAGCTGTAGTGCGACAAACCGCCAGCGTGGAAGAACTCCCGGGGCTTGAGCCGGTCATAGCGCGTGGCCAGCTCCGGAGCAGGCGCCTCGTAGGGCCGGCTGAACAGCGCCTGCAGCTCCCGGATCAAGGTGGTGTCCCCCTGGGCCGCCTGCTCGTAGGCCGGGGCGACCAGCCACTCCCGCCAGGTGATCGCCGGGTTCACCGCCTTCATCGCGGCAGCTGTGGCGCGCGGGTCGCCCTGGGCCGTGATCGCCGCACCCCAGCGCTCCAGCCAGCGGCTCCATTGGCCGTCGAGCTCCTCGGAGCTGGGCAGGTAGAAGCTCTGCTTCAGGATTGAGAGCTGATCAGTGATCGCAGCGGCTGGGTGGGCGGCCAGCTCCGCCAGCCGCCGGAAGGCGATCGTGGTGTCGGCCCGGGAGCTCGCCAGCAACTGCAGGAGATCCTGCATCAGTTCAGGGTCGTAGCTGGTGAGGCCGAGCTTGGCGGCCCACATCGCCTCCAGCGCCTCCGCCATCGCGTCGGCGAAGCCGTCCTGGATCCCATCGAGTTGGGCCAGGGCGTGCGGGTTGTCCTGCAGCAGCGGCCGCAGCGATTTCACGAACATCCCGAAGTTCACCTCCGCCGCCGCCGGCTGGTTGAAGAAGCAGAAGTGCTCGCCGCCTCCGGTCCAGGGCTGGAAGCGCGGATCAAACAATTCACAGAAGCCGAAGGGTCCGTAGTCGAGCGTGAAGCCACCGGCGGCACAGTTGTCGCTGTTGAAGTTGCCCTGGCAGTAGCCCACCCGCATCCAGTGGGCCACCAGCACGGTGAGCCGCCCGCGGAACAGGCGTGCCAGTTCCAGCACCTGCTCGGCGAAGGGCAGGGCGGCATGGATCTCGGCGCGGTAGTGGCGCGCGATCAGGTGGGCCGTGATCTGCTGCAGTTCGCGCAGGGCAGCGGGGTGGGCGTTGCTGCGCGCCCGGCGGGCGAACAGCTCCAGCTGGCCCACCCGCAGGAACGACGGCGCCACCCGGGTGGTGATCGCCGCCGGGTTGTCCACCATCACGTCGGGCTCAGACGCGCGCGAGCCCGGCGAATACCAGGGCCGCCGCACCCCTTCGCTTCGCGACATGAACAGCGAGAGCGAGCGGGACGTGGGTACCCCCAGGGCATGCATCAGCTCCTGGGCCAGGAACTCACGCACGCTGGAGCGCAACACCGCCCGGCCATCGGCGCCGCGGCAGTAGGGCGTGGGGCCGCCGCCCTTGAGCTGAAACTCCCAGCGCTGGCCCCCGAACACCCCTTCAAACACCGAGATCGCCCGACCATCGCCGTAGCCGTTGCCAGTACCGAACGGGCACTGCTGGATGTATTCCGTGCCGTAGATCGAGAGGGCATAGCCCGTGGCCCAGCCATGGGGGCGCATCGGCCCGCTGGCGGCCGTGATGTCGCCGGAGAACAGCCGCCGGAACTGCTCGTCGTGGGCCAGCGCCTCACTGAGCCCCAGTTCAGCGAACAGGGCCTGGCTGTGGGCCACCAGCTCCGGATCGGGCAGCGGCGTGGGCGCCACCGGCACGTAGTGGCCGGACAGCACCTGGCGGGGCCGGTGGTCGCGGCCATCGGCCCGGGCCCGGGGATCGGGCTGCAGCTGATCCAGCAGCGAATAGTCGGCCCGCTCGGCGAAATCCCCAAATCTGGTGACCCGATCCGCGCTGGACACTGGGGTGGGCAGTGTGGTGGTCACTGGGGGCGGCACCGGGCTGAAGGAACCATCCTGGCGAACCTCGGATCAGAAGTGGCGACAACCTAGGCTCCGGTTTGCACGCAATTCAGCTGGTGATCCAGACACTCCGATTCACCGCAACGGCGGCCCTTCTGGCACTCCCCCTCTGGCTTACGGGCACCGCCCTGGCCCAGAAGCGGATCCCCAAGCTGCCCGGCTACGACGAGTGCCCGCTGGGCTACGTGAACGACCTCAAGCAGCACTGCAATTCACCGATCGACTACGAGGTGAAGCCCAGCAACGGAGAGCCCTGTGATTCGGGCTGGATGAACATCGGCGCGGGCTATTGCAAGAAGAAAACGCTGGGCATCTTCTGATCCGGGGCCCATCCCCTCAACGCAGGGGGGTGAACGTGTCCTACTGGCCGATCAACCGTCCGTCGACGCCTGGGCCAGCACCGTGACCAGGGCCGTGTCCACGCTCAGGGTGCGCGGCCCCAGGCACACCCGCCGGGCAATCACCGCCTCGGCCAGCTGGATCTCGAAGGGCACGAAGCCGCCCTCCGGGCCGATCATCACCACCGCCGGCACGGGCGGTGCCTCGGCCAGGGCCAGCGGGGCGTCCATGTGGGCCAGCCAGCAGGGCCGGCCGGCACAGATGCCGGACAGCTGGTCCTCCACGAAGGGGCGGAAGCGGCGGTGCAGGTGCACCCGGGGCGCGATCGTGTCGCGGCTGCGCTCCAGCCCAGCCAGCAGCGCCTCCTCAAGGGCGGCCGGCTGCAGCAGCGGGCTCTGCCAGTAGCTCTTCTCCACCCGGGCGCTGTGGAGCAGGTGCAGGTTGGCGATGCCGAACTCGGCGCACTGGCGCAGGATCCGCCGCAGCGTCTTCGGCCGCGGCAGCGCCAGCACGATGTCGAAGCGATGCCGGGGCGGCGGCGGATCGGTGAGCACCACCCGCAGGCGCACGCCATCCGGCTCCACGGCCTCCACCAGCCCCTGCCCGCACAGCCCGCCCAGCAGGCCCACCCGCAGGCTGTCGCCCACCTCAGCCTGGAGAACCGTGCGGATGTGCCCGGCGCGCCGATCCCGCAGCAGCACGCGATCGGCGTCGATCCAGTCGCCCTGGCGCAGCAGAAGCAGATTCATCCACCGCAAAAGCATTCGCGTTCAGCACAGTGACAGCGCTGCCTGCCAGCCGTTTGATGGCCACAATCCGGGAACGTGCTGTTCCCACCATGCCGAACTCTGCCCGCCTGCGGACCCTGGCCATCACGGCCGGCCTGGGTCTGGTTGCGTTCGCCGTCCTGCCCGCTGCCGCCCTGGCCTGCTCCCGGGTCACCTGGACCGGCGCCGATCAGCAGGTGATCACCGGCCGTTCGATGGACTGGCCCTACGGCTTCAATTCCCACTTCCACGTGATTCCCCGCGGCGAGGTGATCGATGGCGCCGGCGGCATCAATTCCCTGCGCTTCACCAGCCGCCACGGCGCCGTGGTGGTGAGCGGCAGCACCGAGCCCGGCGGCGTGGTGGATGGGGTGTTCGACGGCATGAACGAGCAGGGCCTGGCCGCCAACCTGCTCTACCTGGCCGAGAACGACTTCGGCATCGCCAGCGCCGACACCCGCCGCCCGCGCCTCTCCTTCGCCGCCTGGACGCTGTATCTGCTCAGCCAGTACGGCACGGTGAAGGAGCTGGTGGCGGCCGTGCGGGAGGACCGCATCCAGATCGTGCCGGTGCCGTTCGGGCCCGGCGGCAAGGCCAAGGCCACCGTGCACATGGCCGTGTCGGATGCCAGCGGTGATTCGGCGGTGATCGAATACCTCAAGGGCAAGCCGGTGATCCACCACGGCCGCCAGTACCAGGTGATGACCAACAGCCCGATCTACAGCGAGCAGCTCAAACTCAACGGCTACTGGGTCACCCGCGATCGCAGCAAGGAGCTGCCCGGCTCGATCCAGTCGCCCGACCGCTTCGTGCGGGGTTCCTACTACAACGCGCAGCTGCCGCCCACCAGCGATCCGCGCCAGGCCCTGGCCGGCGTGATGAGCGTGATGCGCAACATCTCGGTGCCCTGGGGCACTCCCGACCCGGAGCACCCCAACATCTCGCCCACCTGGTGGCGCACCCTGCTCGATCAGAAGAACGGGGTGTACTACTTCGATTCCGCCCTCTCACCCCAGATGGTGTGGCTCAACCTGCGCCAGATCGACTTCAGCCCCGGCAGCGGCATCCGCGCCATCGCCATCGAAACCAACCCCTCCCTGCAGGGCAAGCTCAACGCCCAGCTCAGGCCCGGCACAGCGATCCGCTTCCTGGCGCCGAAATCCTGAGTGGCGCCGCAGAATCCACACCGCGCGCCAGGAAGGCAAGTCCACCTGTGAGGCGGTGCCCTTCGATACGTCAACAGCTCCCGCGAGGTTCGTAAAGTTTCTTCAGGTTTATCCCTCCAACCGCCTCCCATGACCGAATCCACCTCCTCCCCCCGCTTCGGTTTCGTGGCCTTTGCCGAAACCTGGAACGGCCGTCTGGCCATGCTCGGCTTCGTGATCGGCCTGGGCACCGAACTGCTCACCGGCCAGGGCATCCTCGGCCAACTGGGTCTGGGCTGATGGCGGAGGCCGGAACGCTGCGCTTTCTGCTCGCTCCGGCCGACGCCCTCGCCGCCGACCAGCTCAGCAGCGCCGATCTGGCGATCGTGCAGGGCCAGGGCGTCACCAGCGCCTCTGCCCTGCGCATCGTCGTGAGCCACGACCTGGGCGGACGCTTCCAGCGGGTGTGCGATGCCATCACCCCCAGCTTCGAGCCGGAACGCCTGTGGCTTGGGGTGTACCAAGCCTCGCCCGCCCTCCCCAGCCATTGGCAGCGGCTGGACTGCTTCCCCCTGAGCGAGGCCCGCAACGAGAGCTGCTGGTTCTATCCCACCCACAACGGCCACTACCTCAGCTGGCAGCGGCAGCTGCAGGTGAACCTGGCGCCGGGGCAGGTGGCTGAAACTGCACAGGAGTCTGCTGCTGCAACAACAGAGGACTACAGCCGCGAGGCCATCGCCCTGCTCTGGAGCCTGCTTGCCGACGACACCAGCCTCACCTGCGTGGGGCTCACCTACGCCAGCCGCCGCATCGACTGGCCCCTGAGCCAAAGCCAGTGGGCGCCATCGGCCAGCTGGTGCACCTTCTCGGTGGAGTCCAGCCGCGATCAGCCCTTGATCGTGCACAGCCGCCGGGAGGTTTCCCCAAGCCCGGCCGACCAGGAATCGGGCTGACGCCACTAGTGCTGGTGGGATTCCTCCAGCTGCAGGGTGCTCTTGCGGATGCCGGCTTCTGCCAATGCGTTGCGGGCAAGGGCCAGCAGCTGGTCGCCGCTGAGCTGGGCAGCGGCCAGGGCGGCGGGATCGATCACCAGGTGGGCGGTGAGCGCGCTGCGTGAGGTGCTCAGGCCCCACACGTGCAGGTCTTCCACGCTGCGCACGCCGGGCAGCTGGCGCAGGCTTGTCTTCACGGCGCCCAGGTCGATGCCCCGAGGCACCGCATCGAGGTTGAGGGCGATCGCCTCGCGCAGCAGCCCCAGGGCGCTCCAGATCACGGCCCCGCCCACGCCGATGGCCGCCAGGGCATCCAGCCACACCCAGCCCGTGAGCCCCACCAGCAGGGCACTCACCAGCACCACCACCGAAACTGCCGCATCGGTGAGCAGGTGCAGCACCGCTGCCCGCTGGTTGAGGTCGTGCTGGTGATCGTGGCCAAACAGCTTGGCGGAGCCGAAGTTGATCACGATGCCGGCGGCAGCTGCCCAGGCCACCGGCCCGGCGACCAGGTGCACCGGCTTGAACAGCCGCTCGATCGCCTCCGCCACCACCACCGCCCCCGCCCCGAAGATCAGCAGCCCATTGATCAGCGAGGCCATCTGGGTGCTGCGGCCGTAGCCGTAGGTGAAGCGCCCCCCGGCCGGCCGGCGGCTGAGGCGGTCTGCGCCCCAGCCCAGCACCAGCCCCACCACATCGCCGAGATTGTGCAGCGCATCGCCGATCAGCGCCAGCGACCCGAAGGCGAAGCCGATCACCAGCTGCAGGGCGGTGAGGCCGCTGTTGAGCACGATGCTCCAGCGGAAGGCGCGGCCGGCGGTGTTCCTCTCGTCCATGGCTTCCAGCTGCGCTGCTGTTGTATCAGCATGAGGCAAGGACTGGGATCACGTCTCGGAGAAGAGGTGCTCGGGGCTTGACCTTCTCGGCTGTGATCCGGGCCCGGGTTATGCAGCCCGGGGGCTCAAGGAGCGGGAAACGGAACTGGCATATGGCTCGCTGCTGCACTGCGATGGCATTCGCGCCACGCCATCGCCCTGTGAATCGAACACACGCATTTCGGGCGCACCTCCTGGACGCGCACCGGCTCAGGTGATCCCTGGCCGGACTCTCTTGGAGGGCAAGGCTCGGGTTGGCTCCCTTCCTCCCCTCAACCTCAAGCTAGGACCTGCAGCCTCCGGCGGTGGCTCTGGGCGGTACCTGTTTCCGTACCCCCCCTGGATGCAGGATGGAACGGCGTGCTGCCTCGGCGCATTGTTCGTGCGAAAGAGTGGCGAGTGCTGCCACCCCGCCGCCGCCCGCCACCTCCATGCCGCCACCTCCATGCCGCCATCTCCATGCCGCCACCCCTGCGCTGCCACCTGCTGATCGGCCAGCCCGCCAGCGGCAAAACCACCCTCGCCAAGGCCCTCGCCCCCCTGCTCACCGGCCCGGGTGAGCCCCCGGCACAGGTGCTCTCCACCGATGCGATCCGCGCCGAGGTGTTCGGCGACGCGGCCGTGCAGGGCCCCTGGAGCGACATCCAGCAGCGGCTGCACCAGCGCATCCAGGAGGCGGTGGCGACCGGCGTTCCGGTGATCGTGGATGCCACCCATGCCCGCCGCGCCTGGCGCCTGGCGATCACCCAGGCCCTGCCCCTGCCGGCTCCGGTGCAGTGGATCGGTTGGTGGCTCTACACCGACCTGCCCACCTCCCTGGCCTGGAACGCCAGCCGTCAGCGGCCGGTGCCGGTGCCGGTGATCCAGGAGATGGCCGCCGCCCTGGCCGATCCCCACTTCGGGCCATCACGGGCGGAGGGGTTTGCGGCGATCTGTGCCGTGGTGCCCACCCACCACAGCGATCTCACGCCGGTGCTGGAGGCGGAGCTGGCGGCCCTGGATCGCCGCATCCGCGGCGCGGCCAACCGCGAGCGCAAGCTCCAGCGCCACGGCTACTCGCGGCTGCTCGATCTGGAGCGGCTGCTGTACCTGATCAAGCTGCTGAGCACCTGGCCCGACCTGGCCGCCAGCGATCCGGCCAGCGCCGAAGAGCTGGAGGCGATCCTCTCGCCCCTGCCCCAGGGGGATCTGGCCGACCGGGCCGCCGCCTTCCTGGGCCGGCTGCATGGGCCCTGCTACGCCGATGCCACCGCCATTCGCGGTGATCTGGACTGGCTGGAGACCAACGGCTTCTGCTCCCCTGCCCCGGTGCAGGCGCCGATCCAGCTGGCGCCCGCGCCGCCGGGGCCCATCCATGGCGGCCTACCGCCCCTGGGCGATGGCCCGGTGTTCCTGCGGGTGTTCACCCTGCTGCGCCACCTGCTGCAGACGCCCTTCGACCGGCCGGCCGAGCACGGTGGCAACCTGCACGAGCACCTGATCGCCGCCACCGCCGCCGTCCCCGGCGGTTACATGCCGGGCGAAATGGCCACCCTGCGCAAGGACCTCGAAAAACTCCTCACCCCCTACGGCTTCCGCAACCGCAACGACAACGTGCGCCACGGCTACTGCCTGGGCACGGCGCTGTTCTCACCGCCACGGTTGCGGGAGCTGCACAACGTGGTGCGCCAGGCGGCCGGCCGCCTGGCCGATCCCTCCGCCCACGACCTGCTGACCGAACTGGATGAGCGCCTGGGCTGGGCGGGGATCAGCGCCGACGGCCTGCCGCCGGTGCGCAGCTATGCCCGCCATGCGGTGGTGGACACGGCCCTGGTGCGCCGCGAGTCCCTGGCTGCCCCTCGGCGGGCCGAGGCAATCGAGGCGGCGATCGTGGAGCACCGGCGGGTGCTGCTGCGGCGGTTCGATGGCGTGGGCTCCAATCCGGACAGCCTGGATGGGGAGCTGCGGGTGTGGCCCCTGCAGCTGATCTTTCTCAACGTGGGCTGGTACCTCCTGTTCGAGGACGACCAGATCGGCCAGGAGCAGGGCCTGCTCCGCAGCGAGCGGCTGGATCGGCTGGCCCTGACCAGCAGCCATGGCGACCTGCGCCGCGGCGAGCAGCAACACCGCTCGGCCCTGGCCCGGCTGGAGCGGCTGCTGCACCACAGCGGCGGCATCTATTTCGGCACGGATCTGGAGCAGCAGCTGCAGCTGGCCAGCCCCTTGGCTCAGCGGCGCGCCCAGGCGCTGGTGACCCTGCGCTTTTGCTGCGCCCCCTGGGCCTTTGCCTTCGTCCGCGAGGGGCTGCAGCGCTACCCGATCGAGCACACCCGCTTCTCCAGGCCGCTGCCCGCCGATACCTGGTGGCACCACCCCAGGGCGCCGCATGTGCTGGAGCCCGGCCCCGCAGATGCCAGCCACCCCTACCCGGTGGAGCTGGACCTGCCCCCCTGGACCGTGGCGGCCGACATCGACCTGCGCAGCTGGCTGTTCGCCTTTGGCGGCGGCATCCGCATCGAGAGTCCCGACGCCCTGCGCCAGGAGCTGCTGCAGCGCTGCCGGGAGGCGCTGGAGGCCAACAGTCCCAGCGCCCCAAGGGAGCCTGGGTTCAGCCGGTGGCGCCCTGCCCGGCCGGACTGAGAGGCAGGATGATCACCACTTCGGCACCCCCGAGCTGGCTGCTGCGGCCAATGAGAAGGTCACCGTGATGATTGGCGGCAGCGGTCTGGGCCAGGAACAATCCCAGGCCCATGCCGGTGGATTTGGTGCTCCTCGGCACCTCCCAGCTGCCGCCGTTGGCAACGTCTTCAGGAAAGCCGGGGCCACTGTCCGCCACCACCACCCGCAGCTGCTCGGGAGTGCGCTCCAGCTCCACAACCAGCAGCCGGCTGCTGGCCGACTGGGCCTCCATCGCCTGGATGGCGTTGCGGATCAGGTTCACCACAGCCGTCTGCAGCTGGGCACCATCCCCCTGGATCATGCAGGGCTGCTCCAGACCTCCATGCCCCACCTGCACATGATGGGCCTTGATCTCGCTGCGCAGATACAGCAGCACGCTGTCGAGCGTTGACGCCAGATCGATGCGGCTGTGGGTCGTTTCCACATTGCGCAGGAGCATGCGCATTCGCTCCATCGTGGCCGCCATCTGTTCGGCATCGCCTCTGAGCGAGAGCAGGTGCTGCTTCAGGTGAGCCAACGCCTCGCCATCCCGCCGGGCTGCGAGGTCCTGGCCAACCAGTCGGCACTTGAGCAGGATGGCGGCGAGCGGCTGCTGGATCTCATGCACCACCGCTGCGGCGGTGAGGCTGGTTTTCAGTTTCTGCTCCAACAGCTGCCGGCGACGCTCCTTGTCGTGGGCCTCACGCAGATAGGCCTGCTCCAGGGCCCGGCCCCGTTCTTCCACCTGCTCTTCCAGGGAGCGCTGAATCTGCAGGTTTTCCAGGGCCACGCCCAGCTGTCCGCACAGCAACCCCACCGATTGGGCCAACGCGGCCGAGAACACGCCCCGCTGGTGCCTGTGGACGCCGATGACCATGGCAACCGGCCGAAGTTGCACCAGCACAGGCACCACCAGCAGCGAACAGCAGGCCAGGGGTGCCACGAACGGATCACCGCTCACCCGCGGATCGAGCAGGGCGTCATGGAACACCAGGGGCTGCAACCGCTGCAGGCTCAGGCGCAGCGCGGCAGCGGGCAGCAGCCCCTGGCGCTCCGCCTCCTCCAGGCGCAGAGACGGCAGCACACCGTCGGGTGAGAGGCCGCCCTTGAGCTGCCACTGCCCCTGGCCATCCAGCACCACGATGTGCACATCGGTGGCGCCACTGAGCTGGGCAATCAGGGTGGCCGTGGCCTGAATCAGCTCCGGCAGCGTGCGTAGCCGGCCCAGGTCCTGGCTGGCCTGCAGACGTTCCACCTGTTCCCGGCTGGTGTCGATGCAGGCCCGCAGAAAGGGAAACTCCTCGATCAGCGCCGCGGCCTTGCGGTCGGCACCCCAGCTCCCATAGCGCTGATAGGCCTGCTCCAGCAGGCGCTGGCCGGCTTGCTCCAGGCCAGCCGTGAGGTAGCACCTGCCTGCCCGCTCACAGATGAATGCGGCATGCCATGGCCGCTGATGGGCGATGGCGTCCCGCAAGGCGCTCTCGTAGAGCTCCAGGGCCTCAAGCCACTGCCCCTCCACCGCCAACCGCTCGGCCTGGAGCAAGAGCGCCAGGTGGCCGAAGTTCCCCGGGGCATCGGCTGCCCGTTCCCGCAGCCACAACAGGTGCTGTTCCAGCGCGGCACCCACATCCAGCCCCTGCCGCAGCTGGTCCACCAGGGCCAGTCCCTGGCACAGGTGAATCAGGGCCACCGGGTAGAACCCGGTGACATACGGCTCCAACCTGCCGGCTGCCTGCCCATGGCGCTGCAGGGCAGGGCCGTCGCTCTGCAGGGCAGCGGCCAGGGCCCGATGAACATGGTGGTAGCAGGCTGCCATCGGGTTGGCCTGCTCCATCGCCTCGAGCTCAGCCTCCGTCAACCCCTGCTGCCCCGCCTCCGGGTCGCTGTCCCGCAGGGCGCTGAGCAGGGTGGCGTAAGCCAGGAAGGCCGGCTCGGCATGCCGGTTGCAGCACTGCCGCGCCACCTTGAGGGCCCGGCTGTTCTCCTCGGCCAGCTCCCCCAGCTGCTGGGCGCATTCGAGCACGGCGGCCTGGGTTGTGTAGAAGGTGTAGCAGGCGAACTCCAGTTCGCCGCTGCGGTGCAACTCCTGATGGGCGCGGCGGGCCTGGGCAAGCGCCTGCTCCAGGGGTTCAAACCAGTGCTGGCAGAACAGGCTGAAGACATGGCGGCTGCGGGCTGTTTCCAGTCCATAGGGGCTTGCCTCCCCCAGGGACAGGGCGGTGCGGGCGGCCCGGTAGCCCATGGCGTAGTCGCCCCGGGCAGGCACGCTGGCGAGCAGGGTGCAGGCCAGGGGGTACAGCCGGGTGGGATGGGCATCACCGGCCAGCCACTGGCGGCTGCTGTGCAGCACCAGCCAACAGGCCAGCGGTGGATTGCAGGAGAACGCCGCCGGCACCAGTCGGTTGAGCAGCTTGGGAAGGCTGCCCCCGGCAGGGGAACGGGTCGGCAGCGGCGGCAACCTCTCCAATCCGCCACGGCTCACCGCTGCCGCGAACGCCGCCAACTCGGCTTCCATGGCCTGTTGAGGATGGTTGAGGGGAATGGCAAGACCTAGCGGAGCGAGCAGCTCGGCCACCAGATCCACAGCCCTCTGGTACCGGCAGCGGTTGGAGAGCGCCATCACCTGGATGGCCGCGGGCTCCAGCAACTGCTGGGGAGAGCAAGCCTGCCGCTGCAGGTCGCCAAACCAGGCATCGACCCGGTCGTAGTCGGCAAGGCAGTAGGCCAGCTGGTGCAAATCCCGCTTCAGCGCAAAGCTGGCGTGGGGGTCCTGCTGCCAGCCATCGGCGGCCTGCAGGCTCAGGGCCCCCTGCAGGAATCGCTCGGCTGCGGGCAGATTGCCCAGCTCCAGGGCCTCCTTGCCGGCCTGTTGCAGCAAGGCAGCCACCCGCTGGCGCTCCGCTGGGGCCTGGAGCAAGTCCGTGGTTTCCGCAAACTGCTGGGCCGCCAGGGCCGGCTGCTGGGCCGCCAGGAGACGGCGTGCCATGGCCAGCTGCAGACCTGTCCTGTGGCTGTGATCGCCGAAATGGGCAACCGCCTGCTGGAGGCGGTCATGCCCGAAGCCCACAACGGTGTGGGGATCGGCGCTGGCCAGTCCCTCCAACGGGCTGCAGACCAGCAGCCCCTGCTCCAGTGCCGGTGTGAGCAGCTCCGCCAGCTGGGCAGGCTGCATCCCGCTGGCCACGGCCAGCAGGGCCAGGTTGGCCTGACTGCCGAGGCAGGCCAGACACTCCAACACCTCCAGGTTGGCCGCTGGCAGCTGGTCCAGGCAGCCGATCAGAAATGCCACCACATCGCTGCTGGCCAGCCGTGCCTGCAGCTGCTCCTGAGACCACCACCAGCGCCCTTGCGCCTGCTCGATCAGCAGCCCCTCGCGCTGCAGGGCATTGAGCAGCTGGTGCACAAAGAAAGGGTTACCACCACTGCTGCGCGCAATCGCATCACGCAGCTGCACCAGGGTCCTGGCTTCACTCTGCAGCCGGCGGCTGAGCAGACCGTCCACCTGCTCGCTGGTGAGGTTGGCCAACGCGAGATGGAGCGGGGGCACCGGGTGTGCCTCGGCGCGTTCCAGGAGCTCGGCCACGCCATGGCCAGGCATCGCAGCTGTGGTCCGGAACAGGCCCAGCAGCACCAGCCCATGCAGCTCCGGATCATCCACCAGGCCCGCGATCCACGCCAGGGTGAGTGGATCGGCCCACTGCAGGTCGTCGAGAACGATCACCAGGGGCCTGACCTGTTGCGCCAGGACCCGCAACACGATCGAGAGCAGACTCACGAACCGCAACGGCTGCTCGTGGGGCTCCAGTGGAGTTGGCGCGGGCAACGGCCCGGTGAAGCTCTCCAGCTCAGGAAGCAGGGGCAGCAAGGCGCCACCATCCGGGGTGAGCGCGCTGCACAGCTTCTCGGCCACCACACCTCTGGCCTCAGCTGGGCCAGCAACCAACGTGCCCAGCAACTGGCCCAGGGCCCGCCGGGGTGCCTGGAGCAACCCATCGCTGCCGACTTGCTCGCACTTGCCCAGCGTGTAGCCACCGCCAGCTTGCTGGGCTGGCTCAAGCAGTTGGGCGGCCAGGGCGGTTTTGCCAACGCCGGCATCGCCACTGATCCAGATCAGCTGCAGCGGCGAGCGTCGGGCTCGCCAGAGCGCTCCCTGCAGAGTGTCCAGCTCAGCCTCCCGCCCCACCAGCTCCCCAGCCACCTGCTGTTCAGGCGGGATGGCCAGGGGCAAACCACTGCTCACGTGCTGGGTATCGGGGGATGGATCCAGCACATCCGGCGGTCAGTGGATCCGCTGGATCTCCAGCTTGCAGCATCTGCCTTCATCAACAGCGATGGCAGCCCGGCACGCCTGGTACGACAAGACAGCGATTCAGGCGATCGGCCTGTCTGGCGAGCACGGGGCAGGCACGGGCCCGAACCATCTCTCGGGCCGTGGGCTGTTGGCTGCTGTGATCACCCATGGGTTGGCCTCATGTTCCCCAAGGATGCCTTGCGAACGCATCGCTATCCATCGCGATCACGTGCTCGGTGATGCCGCGGTGAACAACGGCAGCAGATGCTCATCCCGGGGCGGATCGGCGAACTCCTCCTGGCGCCGGTGCTCAGCGAGTTTCTCGAAGCCTTCCCGGCGGTGGAGGTGGTGTTGCTGCTCAGCGGCCGGTTGGTGAGCGATGACGTCGCAGTGCTGCGCACGGCGGCCGAACAGGGCCTGGCGGGTGCGGATCCTGCCTAGCCATCAGGCCCAAGGGTGGCCGGCAGGTGGCCGGTTTTGACCCAGATGGTGCAGCCCAGGTCACTCCAGGGCCGGTGCACGCTGCCGGGTGGATTGCGCAGCCAGCTGCCGGCCGGGTAGGTGCCGTGCTCGTCCTGGAAGACACCATCCAGCACCACGATCTCCTCACCGCCGGGGTGGCCGTGGGGCTGAAACACCGTGCCCGGCGCCCAGCGCACCAGGGCCACGTGCTCCGAGCCAAAGGCGTGCAGGGGCAGCACCTCCAGCCCGCGCACCAGCCCCGGCAGCCAGGCGGCGCTGCCCGTGTCGATCACCAGCCGCCGCTGATCGGCCGGGTGCATCTGCTGCAGCTTCACCAGGATTGTGCAGCCCTGCTCACTGAAGGGCGCGTGGCTGGAGCCCACCGGATTGCGCAGGTAGGTGCCGGCGGGATAGGCGCCCTGCTCATCGGCGAAGGTTCCTTCCAGCACCAGGATCTCCTCGCCGCCGCCGTGAAGGTGGCGCTCGAAGCGACTGCCGGGTGCGTAGCGCACGATCGAGGTGGCCCGGGCCACCTCGCCACCGCGGCGATCCAGAAGACGCCGCTCCACCCCCGCCATCGGCGAAGGCGTCCAGTCCAGGGCGTTGCTGTCCAGCACGGCGCGCTGGCTGAGGTCGGCATGGATCTCCATGGGGGCGATTCTGCTCAGCGACCAGCAACGTCCGGGGATGGGGCGCCAGGTCCTGCGGCTCAGGCCAAAGCAGCCAGGGGGAGCTCCTGGACGGCCTCGTTCAGCAGCCCTCCTCCTGACCTGGCCTCTCTGGTACAGCCGTGGAACGGCGCTGGCATCGGCAGCGTTGCTTCGCTTTGCTGCACCCCAGCGCTTCTCACCGTTGCCGCTCCATGGCCAAGCCCGCCGCCCCCGAGGCCCGCGACAACGTGCTGCTCCATCGGGATACCGGCGCTGCGCTCAACACAACCCGCGCCACGGAGGAGGAAATCGCCCGCGCCAATTCCAGCCTCAGCCGGGCCGGCCAGCGGTCGCGGTTTGTGACCGCCAGATTCCTGATGCATCACCAGCCAATCCAGGAGGGCTGACGCCCAGGGACCGTCGCCGCTGAGAGCTTCGGCCGGCCTCCGTGCGGGAACCCGCCTTGCGCCCTGCTTTACATGGCGTTACAGTTCTCGTAACAATCTGAAACAGTCATGACTGAATCCTCTTCTCGCTTCGGCTTTGTGGCATTCGCGGAAAGCTGGAACGGCCGCATGGCCATGCTCGGCTTCGTGATCGGCCTGGCCACCGAGCTGCTCACCGGCCAGGGCATCCTCCAGCAGATCGGGCTGGGTTGATCTGCGCCCTGGTACTGGCGCCCAGACCAGACCAGACCAAACCAGACGATTCAAGTCTCAGGCTTGCCGCTTCTTGATCCCACCACCACGGAGGACACTCCCATGACCAACACCCCCGCCAACGACCAGTGGTTCCAGAACCGCGCCGAGGAGCTGATCCACATGGAGCAGCTCAAGCGCGTGGAACTGTTCAACGGCCGCGCTGCCATGCTCGGCATCGTGATCGGCATCCTCACCGAGGCGATCACCGGCTCGGGCATCGCCCACCAGATCGGCCTGGGCGCCCTGGTGGATGGCTATGCCGCCTGCCGCACCCAGTTCCTGCCCTTCTGCTTCTGAGCCTCAGGCAATTGCCCCCTCTGATGGCACACCCCCCTGGGCTTTGGCCCGGGGAATTTTCTGGTGGCTACCGGCCCTTGCGGTTGTCGAAACCGCAGCACCGCACCAGCCTGGGGCCGATCCGCTTTGACCGCTCCGGCGACGTGCAGGCCCGCTTCCACGTCTTCCCCGCCGCAGCGGATCAGGCGCCGTGAGGCGAATCCCTGCCGCAGAATGAAGAGTGTTGGCTGACGCTGCTGCAGTGCCTCAACAACCCTGAGAAGCCCGAAGGATCACGCGGGTATCGGTGTTGGTCCGCGTGTTGCGCAACGTCAGCGTGGCCCTTGCCTGGCTGAGTTCCATGTCCACCCTCTTCCAGGTCGGCGTGCGGATGTCAACGCTGTAAGTGCCCTCGGTGGCAGAGAGGTGGCTGCTGCTTCTGGAGTTGATCGCCAGACGGCGTACAGCACCATCAACGGCGATCAGGATCTCGGCTTGATCACTGCTCTTGGGGGAGGTGGTGGGCGGGGCCCAGAGCAGTTGGCTGCCTCTCCAGTCATCCAGGGTGGTGCTGCAGCCGCGAGGGGGCACGGAATCAGGGAGAGCTGACAGCTGGGGTTTGACCGCCTGGCCCCAGAGCGGTCTTCCCTGCAAGCTGCAGACAAGAGCCACCACGGCCAAAGCCGTCAGTCCATCCCTGATGCGCATCGCCACCATTCATCCACTGGCTGCCTCGGCGCCAATGTGGCCGGGCGCGCAATCGCTGAACACCCCTCACCAGTGGCCACTCGATGGAGGGGCTGCGCCATCAACCGGTGTCCAGCTTCCTGGTCCAGCAGCGCAGTGGGCTCTATTCGGCTTTGGTGCTGCCTGGCCCCTGGCGCCGCCGGCGCCGGCGCCGGCCGGCAATGGAAATCACCACCTCTCTTGCTCCCTCAGGCGCGGGCGATCGGCGCTGCACCGGCCCCGCCATCGCGCTGGAACAGACCATTGAGGTAGTGGCGGCTCACGGCCCGATCGTTGCAGCCGTGCTGGAACAGGAAGCCAGCCACCGCCGCCTGCAGCAGGCGGTACTGATCCCAGTTGGGGCGGCTGCTGATGAACTCCCGCATCGCCTCATACAGGTCCTCCGGGAACTCGTTGACGATGCTCACGTGGGCCGGGAGATGGTCGGGGATCTGGCTCATGCACGGCTCGCGTTGACGATCCCATCAATCCACGGCCAGCGATGTTCCGTCAAAGCGGCAGAACCACTCCGGGAAAGACCGGTCTCCAGGCAAGACTGCAGGACTGGCGCCCTTTTGCCCCGCTCCCGCAGCGTTTCCGCCCGGTCGCAGACGGCTGGCCAAAGGGCGTCAAGGGGACGGTCGTTTTCCCCATCCACCAGCCCAGATCAGCGGCGGCGAGCCTGGTCTTGCCCGCGAAAGCTGGGGAAAACCCTCCCGTTTCGGTGGGAAAGTGCTGACAGCTGGGGAAAACTCCATCCTTCAGGAGGGCTGATCGTTCCGGCGCACCGCAGCAGCAGCGGCAATCAGGCGCCGCAGAACTGCTGATGTTTCGTCCAACGCTTGCCGGCTCCTCTGGTGGCGAGGCGACCGCTCTCCAGCAGGGCTGCCCTGGGAGCCCACCTTGATGGTGGTGATGCCGCCGCCATGGGTCCATCCGCTCTGGAGCCATTCCTGGCCCACGTGCAGGCCGACCCTGTCCTGCGCCGGCAGGTGAGCTGCAGCGACCTGCTGCGTTTCTCCGGCCGCTCCGTCTGAGCAGCGGTCAACCATCGCTGCCCTGGGCACCCCGGTACTGGATCGACTCCACAGCTCCCATCCACTCGATCGCGCAGCGATGCAGGTCGTAGTAGCCCGCCACCACGGTGAGCTGATTCGCCCTCAGCCGATCGGTGAGCAGCACGCTGGAGTGCACCAGGTTGCCGGCGGCGCTGAGCGTGTGCCGCCGGCACGATTCCTCCAGGGAGAGCTGGTCGCCGTACTGCAGCAGTTCCATGCGCAACTGGCCCACCACCTGGGCCAGGCTCGGCGTGAGCACCAGCTCGGGGTGCAGCGCCGCCGAGACAGCCCCACAGCCCTCGTGTCCCAGCACCACGATCAGCGGAACATCCAGATGGCCCACCGCATATTCCAGCGAAGCGATCGCAGCGGTGGTGCTCATCGTGCCGGCATTGCGCACCACGAACAGATCACCGAAACCGCCATCAAACAGCAGCTCCACCGGCACCCGTGAGTCGGCACAACCGAGCACGGCTGCCAGGGGATGCTGGCCTTCCACCACCGACTGCAGGCGTTCCCGGGTGCTGTGGGGATGCAGCGACTGTCCGGCCAGGAAGCGCTGATGGCCCTGCTGCAGCCAGCGCAGTACCGCCGCTGGACGGGCCTCAGGCGTGAGCGCAGCCACAAGATCGCTGGGTTCACCCATCAAGGTTGCGCAACAGAGGCATGGATGGGCACCATCCTTCTGACAGCCTGTTGTGCAGCACTGCTGTCCAGCCCGAACAGATTGCTGGAGAAAGCTGGGGCGCGCGGAGGAACGCGCCCGGCGTCGCCGGTTCGGTTCAGCAGGTGGCCCGGGGGAGGCGCTGCCTGCCTCGGCAACACTCCATGTCTATTCAGCCTCCCCATCCGATGACCATCCCCGGATGGGGACAATTCGATTTTCAGCAACCCGCGTGTTGCGACCCTGACTCCGCCCGCTCAGGGTGGGCCGAGAGGAGTGGATGATTGTGGCCACAACTCCCTGCGACGGCTTCACAGCTCTGCATGAAGTGGATCAAGGAGATTCTGTTCCTTCCGTTGTGGAGCAGATCACGATCGAGACCCGCTGGGAGCTTGAGGTGTTCCGCACCGATCTCGTCGACCATGGCTGGACGTGAACCGGGTTGACCACCTCGGGGAATACCCCTGGAACGACGTGTGAGCACTGCCTCACTGCTGCTCAAGTCCTCAGACCCGGCGGAAGACGATCAACGCGACCAGGTCGCGTCCCTTGGAGTGGTGTAAACCCGAGGCCTGTGACCTGATCGCAGCGTTGTGATCAGGCAGCTGCAGCAAGGGCAGCTGTGGGTTGATCTTGGAGCTGATCGCTGCTGTTGTCCAG
>Ga0208594_1000082_pt1 | contig 33151 bp, 32 predicted proteins | sample LakMenEpi14Sep10_FD_150699 | JGI IMG/M metagenome (GOLD analysis project Ga0208594, IMG submission 150699) | Freshwater microbial communities from Lake Mendota, WI - 14SEP2010 deep hole epilimnion (SPAdes) | ecosystem: Environmental > Aquatic > Freshwater > Lake > Epilimnion/Euphotic zone ...
AGGTGGTCGTACGTGTGCAACACTCGGCGCGCTTACGTGTGTAGTTACTGGACTCACTAACGGAATCGCCTACACCTTCACCGTGACTGCTACGAACAGTGCGGGCACCAGTAGCGCTTCAACTCCTTCCGACCCGGTCACGCCACGCTCGAGCTCGAGTGGCGGCGTCGTGCCGCTCACCTGGGGACTTGACCGCATTGACCAGCGAGGTCTGCCACTTGATAATCGTTATGTCCGCACGCAGTCGGGGGCGGGCGTGACTGTCTATGTCGTCGACACTGGAGTGCGCGCGACTCATAGTGAGCTAACCGGTCGGGTCGCTGCAGGCTTTACGACGGTCATTGACGGGCAGGGCACCAACGACTGTCACGGTCACGGCACTCATGTGGCAGGAACCGTTGCCGGCACCAACTACGGCGTCGCACCGTCTGCGCTCATCGTGCCGGTGAGGGTGATGAATTGCAGCGGATCAGGAAGTACGTCCGACATCATCGCCGGCATCGACTGGATTATCACTCACCATCAAGCTGGGGCTCCTGCAGTGGCGAATCTCAGCCTCGGCGGTCCTCGGTCGGCCGCACTTGATCTCGCTGTGTCGCGCGGTGTGGAGGATGGCGTCACGTTCGTGGTTGCGGCCGGTAACTCGACGGTGAGTGCATGCACCGTTTCGCCCGCTGGCGAGCCAAGCGCGATCACGGTGGGGTCAACAACATCCACCGACGAACGTTCGTCATTCTCAAACTTCGGTTCCTGTCTCGATGTGTTCGCCCCAGGCTCCAACATCGTGTCCGCGGGGCATACTTCTGACAGCGCTACCCGCACACTCTCTGGTACTTCGATGGCGGCACCGCATGTGGCCGGAATTGCTGCTCTCGCGCTCTCACAGAACGCGACGATGACTCCGGCCGAAGTGGCTTCTGCAATCGCATCGTCGGCGACTCGAAATGCAGTTACGAATCCCGGGACTGGTTCGCTGAATCGCCTGGTGTATTCACTGCTGACTCCGGCGCCGAACGCCGACGATGACACTCCGACGACCACTACGTCCACCACCTCGACGACGTCCACGACGTCGACCACCTCGTCGACGTCATCAACATCGACGACGTCGACGTCCACCACGACACCGCCCTCGAGTGGTGGTGGCGGCGGCAGTTCAGGCGGCGGCGGTGGCGGTGGCTCGGGTGGCGGCGGCAGTTCTGGCGGTGGCTCAGGCGGCGGTGGTGGCAGTAGTTCCCCGACAACGACAACAAGCGTCGCGGTTACCACCACCGTGCCCGTAGTGATCGCGCCGACGTCCACTGCGCCATCAACAGCGGGTGCCACACCACTCACCCCAACCACCGTCGCTTCGGCGGCACGCACACAGACTCCGTTCGTCAGCGTTCCAGCTCCTGGTGTTCGACCCGCAGTTGGCACCCCGCCTCCATCGCTTCCCGTAACCGTGCGCCCCGTTGTTGCAACGGTTCGTTCTGTTGGGCGAACGATGCGTGTGCAAGTGGACGCCCCACGAGGTGCTCTCGTGCATGTGTACCGTGACGGCCAACTCGTTACATCGGTAACACCAGACGAAGCGAAGTCGCTCACGATTCCAGCGAACGGTGCCAACCCTGACGATGTGCAGATCGTCGTCATCACGCGCGCTGGTGACGTGATGTCGACACCTGTACCGCCCTCAGCCGACGCGTCACCAGGTGCAGTTCCGAGTGCCGGTACGTCGAGTGCCAGTGCGACAGGGACGGGCGCACCGAGGGTCTCAAGTCCAAACACCACCGCACCACGTCGGGCAACCGGCGGTAATCGTGCGAGCAACAATCGGCCGAACAACAAGCAAACCGTCACCAGCAATCCGCAAACCGGCAACTCTTCAAGCGGTAAGGCTGGTCAGCGCTCAACGAGTGACACGGTGAAGCCGTCGAAACCCTCGCGTTCATCCTGAGCAGTCGCAACTCGTTGACTCGTGGCCCGACGCGGTGCGGCACGCACGCACGCACGCACGCACGCACGACAGAGCCGCACCTTGCGTCGACGGTCTACGGTGTGAGTCAATGAAACCCGCCATCGCGACCCTTGCGCAATTGAAGTCATCCGGATGGAAGTCACGCACGATCAAAGACGAGATCCGCGAGAACACCGTCCGCACCATTCGTGCCGGAGAAGCACTCGTCACTGGGATTCTCGGATACGACGACACCGTAATCCCGCAAGTGCAGAATGCCTTGCTTGCCGGCCATGACATCGTCTTTCTCGGAGAGCGAGGCCAAGGAAAGACTCGCATCATTCGTTCGCTGACCGCGCTGCTCGACGAGTGGATGCCCATCGTCGCGGGTAGCGAAATCAACGATGATCCGTATCATCCGGTTTCGCGCTACGCACGCGACCTTGTTGCAGACCGCGGCGACGATACCCCGATCGCGTGGGTGCACCGTGACGATCGATACGGCGAAAAGCTCGCAACCCCAGACACCTCGATTGCCGACTTGATCGGCGAGGTCGACCCCATCAAAGTGGCCGAAGGTCGATACCTCAGCGATGAACTGACGTTGCACTACGGGTTGGTGCCGCGAACCAACCGCGGCATCTTCGCCATCAACGAACTTCCCGATCTTTCTGAACGAATTCAGGTCGGCTTGCTCAACGTGCTTGAAGAACGCGACGTGCAAGTGCGTGGTTACAAGATTCGCTTGCCGATTGACGTGCTGCTCGTGGCTTCAGCCAATCCGGAGGACTACACCAATCGTGGTCGAATCATCACCCCACTGAAGGATCGCTTCGGCAGCCAGATCCGAACCCACTACCCGTTGGATGTGGCGACTGAGGTGCAGATTGTCCGTCAAGAAGCGCGCAACTCCACCATCGGCGACATGCAAGTGCGGTATCCGTCATTCATGGAAGAGATCGTGGCGGAGATCAGTCAACTGGCACGCGCCAATGCGAACGTGAGCCAACGCAGCGGCGTCAGCGTGCGACTCTCTGTCAGCAACCATGAACTTCTCGCAGCCAACGCAATTCGCCGCGGTTTGACCGCCGCCGAGACGGTCGTTGCCCCGCGAGTCTCCGACCTTGATGCGCTCGTTGCATCTACCGCAGGCAAGATCGAAATCGAGAGTGTCGACGAAGGGCGTGAAGGCGCAGTGTTCGAGCAAATCGTTCGTGGGGCGGTGTTGCAGGTGTACAAACGTCGAGTGTCAGGGGACAAGACCAGAGAAGTGCTCTCTGCGTTTGAAGGCGGTGCGGTTGCCAACACCGGTGAAGATGTGTCGTCTGCCGACCTCGTCGCATTCACTGCCAAAGTGCCTGAGCTGCGTGCCCTCGCACTCACCCTTGTTGATGGTGATGAGTCACCCGCTGCGATTGCAAGCGCAGTGGAGTTCGTGTTGGAGGGGCTCCACCTTGCAAAGCGCCTCAACAAGGATGCATCAGGTACCCGAGCGGTATACCGAGCCCGCTCGGCGAACGTCTAAACGGCGAAGGTCCCAAAAGGGAACGCCTAGACGGCGAACGGTGTGCGGGTCCAGTGCTCCTCGGTGTCGTTGCGGTATCCCGACGGTGCAACACCGACCAGACGTGAAACATGAATGGGGTTATCGAAACCTCTGAGCATGAACTCCCCGATTGGTTCGGCGGTAATGCCTTCGGGCAGGTGCCGTGCCTGTTCGGTTGGTATGAGCACCCCGAATCTGGCGGCTTCGTCGCACAGACGTGAGGCGAGGTTTGGCGCGTCCCCGATGTAGTCCTCTCCTTCGAACAGGATGATGTCACCGCTTGCCATCCCGATACGCAGACGCAGGTCGCCAAGTCGCTCGGCGAAACGACGCTGGAGTTCCATCGCGAAGATCACACCACTGTTCTGGTCGGTTGCAATTGCCATGAAACCGTCACCGAGGAACTTGTCGATTCGTACACCTGTCTCCGAGGCGAGGTCACGAGAGACGGCCCGAAAATCCTTCAGCATCGCCTTCGCCTGGTCATCGTCGGTGCGCTGAATGAAGGCCGTAAACCCCGACAAGTCGACGAACAGAATCGTGCGTGGGTAACGCATTCTGACCTCAATGCTACGGTTCGGCTATGGGCGTGCGATTCCAGTACTCCAGATGGGACGGCACCCAACAAGGCTTCGAACTTGACGCCGACGCGGTCATCAAGGAAGTTACCGACGAACTCATCCATCACGGTGATCCAAACGCTGCACTGCGGCGAATCATGCAGCAGGGTCTGCGCGACCGCAACGGCAAGAACATCGAAGGAATCCGCGACACGTTGAATCGCCTGCGCGAACGTCGCCGACAGATTCGCGAGAGCGGAAAACTTGGTGGAGAGTTTGACGGAGTCGCACAAGAACTAAACGACATCATTGACGAAGAACGACTCGCGGTAGACGAGGCCGAACGCACGGCTGGTGATTCTGGTGACGATCGTCGCGCAGAAGTTGCACGTGACGCTGCGGCTAACCGCCGGTTGCAACTTGACATGCTGCCTGACGATCTCGCGAGAAAAGTCGATTCGCTTTCCCATTACGACTTTCAATCGCGCGACGCCCAGCAACGCTTCGAGCAGTTGGTTGAGCGGCTCAAACAGCAGGTGCAGCAGCGCCAGTTCGAGCAAGTGTCGAGTGCAGCAAAGAACATGTCTCCTGAGGACGTCGCTCGAATGAAAGACATGTTGGCTGCACTCAACGAGATGATCGACCGGCGAGAGCGAGGGGAAGACCCCCAATTTGAGAAATTCATGGAACAGTTCGGCGAGTTCTTCCCGGAGAATCCGGCGACGCTTGACGAGCTACTCGAGTTGCTGGCACAACGCATGGCCGCTGCGCAGGCGATGCTCAATTCAATGACACCCGATCAACGTGAGGAACTCCGCAACCTCATGTCGCAGATGCTGGACGACACAGACTTGCAGTGGCAGATGAACCGCCTTTCTGAACACCTCCAGCGAGCACATCCAGGCATGGATTGGAACGGCAATCAGCAGTTCACAGGAGACCGTCCGATGCCGTTCGGCGAGGCGCTCCAGAGCATCCAAGAACTCAATGATCTCGACAATCTCGAGCAGTTTCTCAACAGTGCCGCAACGCCCGCCGCCCTCCAGGAGGTCGACCTCGAAGCCGTTCGCAGGATGCTGGGCGACGTGTCAGCGGACTCGCTCGAGCGGCTCTCCAAACTCACCGAAATGCTCCGCGAAGCAGGCCTCATTGACCAAAAAGAAGGCCGTCTTGAGCTGACTCCGCGGGGTCTGCGCAGCATCGGAAAGGAAGCGCTACGTGACCTCTTTGGTCGTCTCGAGCGCGACGCCCTCGGTCAGCACCGAATTGAGCGCATAGGGCAGGGGCATGAACGCGCCCACGAGACCAAGGCCTACGAGTACGGCGACCCCTTCCATCTTGACCTTCAGGGAACGCTGCGCAACACACTGCGTCGTCAAGGTGGTGGTTTGCCGCTTCGTCTCCATCCCGACGACTTCGAAATCGACCAGACCGAGCAGCTCACGCGATCCTCGACGGTGCTGATGGTGGACCTGTCGCTCTCGATGCCGATGCGCGAAAACTTCTTGCCGGCAAAGAAGGTGGCGATGGCCCTTCATTCGCTCATCTCTTCTCAGTTTCCTCGCGACTATCTGGGCTTGGTTGGCTTCAGCGAGACGGCACGCGAACTACGTCATGAACACTTGCCCGAGGTGTCGTGGGACTTCGTCTATGGCACGAATATGCAGCATGGATTCGCGCTGGCGAGGGCGATGCTCGCTCGTCAAACCGGAACCAAGCAGATCATCATGATCACGGACGGAGAGCCAACGGCCCACATTCAGGCTGACGGAGAGGTGTTCTTCAGCTATCCGCCGGCGTACACCACCCTTGAGGCCACATTGCGGGAAGTACTGCGATGCACCCGCGACGACATCCGCATCAATACCTTCATGCTTGACGCAGACGGGGGATTGCGGGGCTTCGTCGAACAGCTCACCCAGATCAACAAAGGTCGTGCGTTCTTCACGACCCCAGAGACACTCGGTGAGTACGTGCTTGTCGACTTCCTCGAACACAAACGTTCTTTGCGACGAAGCAGCGCGCGACGCGCAAGTTAAGCGCGTTCGTTCTTGAGCGTGGCCAGACTTGGGAACTTCCCTGCTCAGACTTGCGCGGGTGGGGGTAAACCTGCCAGAATGACACGGCTGTTATTTGCCAGTGGTAAGGAAGAAGGGGACTGTGAGTCAGCGAAACGAGAGCGCGGAAAACGACGATCGCGCATGGCAAGACCAAGCCAACTGCTTGGGCGTCGATCCCGATCTCTTCTTTCCTGAGCGTGGAGCCTCCACCCGCGAAGCCAAAGAAGTGTGCAAAGGCTGTGAAGTTCGGGAGCAATGCCTCGAATACGCCCTTGCCAACGGAGAGAAGTTTGGCATCTGGGGTGGCCTCTCCGAGCGAGAGCGACGTCGTTTGCGCCGTCAGCGTGCGCAGGTGAACCGGGGCTCGGCAAGCGCCTGATTGCGCGTAAACCCCAGCATCTTCTGGTGTTTATCTTCGCCTGATAGGGTGCGCTCATGCCCGGCGGCCCAGAGATTTGGATCATCATCGCACTCGTAGTCGTTTTGTTCGGTGGCTCTCGCCTACCGAAAATCGCTCGCAACCTCGGCAAAGCCCAGGGCGAGTTGAAGAAGGGTCTTGCTGAAGGCAACGCCGAAGCCAACAAAGACTCCAAGCCTGAGGGCAACACAACTCCGCAGGCCTAAGGGCCGCAACACGCTGCGAGCCCGAGGCGCTACGCCTCGCTGAACTTCACTCGTTTCTTGCTCACGTCAGCGAGCAGACCTTTTCGTTCGTTTGCTGCGTACAGGTTGAGAGCGATATCTGCCTTCTTGCCGCGAGGCTTGGCAACGATTGAAAGCTCAGATTCGCCGATTTTTACATTGGTCGATTTCACCCGACCGTCGTAGGTCCGGTCCAAACCGATCGCCACTCGCAGAATCGCAGCGAGACTTCGCACTGTCTGCTGATCCGACGCGCTCAGCGCAGCAAACTCTGGGTGTTCTGGTTTGGGCACGCTCTTTCTGTGGTAACGCGCGACTTGCGCGACCAATTCGACCTCACGGTCGCTGAGACCCATCAACTCTGCATTGCGCACGAGGTAGTACGTGTGCAAGTGGTGCTTGGCATGCGAGACGACCACGCCGACGTTGGCGAGTAGTGCCGCGAACTCGAGCAGTTTGCGGCACTCGGGTTCCAGACCCAATGACTCCTCAAGCTGGTCAAACAAGCCGCACGCCAGTTCCGCCACGTGTTGTGAGTGATCAGGCCGATCGTCGCAGCGATCTGCGAGCTGTCGAACGCTTCGTCGTGCGGCGTCATGATCGTCATCCACCTCAATGAGCCCCTCACGCCGAAGCGTGTCAAGCAGGAGCCCCTCGCGAAGGGCGTAGTCAGAGAACATGATCGACTTCAGCTCGAAGGTGTCGACAAGTCCTTCCAAGATGAGAGCTCCGGCGAGGATGATGTCACCGCGGTTCGATTCCAAACCGAACCGTTGGATGCGTTCTTCAACGGTTGCAACCGACTGGAGTTGCGTCACTACATTGCGGACCTCGTCACCGCTGAACTCAAAGCGGTTCAAGCTCTTTGGTTCAGACTCGCCTCGCAGACGCAGAATCATCCGTGCGATCGTTTCTGCGGTACCCGAAGATGCAGCGGCAATTTCGAAACCTAGTTCCGACACTTCCGGAGCCACAACGGAGAGCATCGATCTGATGAAGGATCGACAACTCGGCACGGCGCTCGGATGCAAAGTGCTCCCAGAGAAGAAACGGTCAGTAAGTCGCACGGCTCCAAGTTTGAAACTGCGGGCGAACAGCGCTTCGTCGTCAAGTCCGACGATTACCTCGGTGGAACCTCCGCCGATGTCGCAGACGAACATCGAGCGATCATGGATACCGATTGCATTGAGCACCCCGAGGTGAATCAGACGGGCTTCTTCTACTCCGGATATCACTTCAATCTCAATGCCAGTGGTCTTACGGACCTGCTTGAGAAAATCTGACTGGTTCTTTGCCTCTCGTACGGCACTCGTGGCCACTGCGCGAACCTCGGCGTCGTGTGACTCTGCAACCTTCGAGAAGCGAACGAGGCACTTCACTCCTCGCTCAATGGCCTCATCAGACAACTGCTTCATGTCACCACCGCCGTGGCCGAGCCGCACCACTTCTTTCTCGCGGGTGACCACCTCAAAGCCGCCAGGAACAGGTTTGGCTACGACTAGGTGGAAACTGTTCGTGCCGATATCAAGCGCGGCTACGAGGTCACTCACCGTTTCTGACGATAGCCTCTCTGGTTCCGAGGAGTTCCGATGTCTGACGTCACCAAAGAACCGCCGCGCGCCCACATTCGTATCACCTACACCGGCCCGGTGTATCCCCATTGGGAGATCATTGGGGACTACGGCGACGCCGACCTGATCGACGAATTCGCCCGACGTGCGTACATGCGTCTGCTCTACATTCCGATGAAGGACAGCCAGTTCCGCCGCAACCGGGAGCGAATCAACAAGGACGCTGAAAACGAAAACATCAGCGTTGAATGGTTTCCGCCCGAAGTCAACAACTAGGTTTGCGCCCCCGCCGCCTTTCGGATGAATTGCGGGTGAACCCACCGTGACCACTCGCGGAATTCGTCGACCTGCTGCAGCGAGAAGCATTGATGACGGTTACGGTCCGAACATCGACTCTCGTTATATCAACCGCGAGCTGAGCTGGCTCGACTTCAACAAGCGCGTCCTATCGCTCGCCCAGACCGTACGCGTTCCGCTCCTCGAGCGGCTCCGCTTTTTGTCGATTAGTGCGTCGAATCTCGATGAGTTCTACCAAGTACGTGTTGCCGCGTTACATGACCAGATTGCCGCCGAAATCACCGAGAAGAGTTCCGATGGACTCTCGCCGCGTCAGCAGAGAGCACTCATCTCTTCTCGCGTGCAGCGTTTCGTGGTCGAGCAAGAGCGACTGCTAAGTCACGAACTGCTGCCGGCACTCTCACACGAAGGAGTCCGAGTGCTGCGATGGGCGAAACTTGGGAAGCGCGCCAAAGAAGCTCTCACGCTCGACTTCGAGAACCGCATCTTTCCGATTCTCACGCCATTGGCCGTCGACCCGTCGCACCCGTTTCCGTACATCTCCAACCTTGCACTGAACCTCGCCGTCATTGTGCGTGACTCAGAATCCGGCGACGAACGGTTCGCGCGGGTGAAGGTGCCCCGAAACTTTCCTCGATTCGTCTCCGTTCCGGACTCGGATGACTTCATCCTTCTGGACGACCTCATTGAAGCCCATCTCCATCAACTCTTCCCAGGCATGGAGATTGTGAGCGTCTCACGGTTCAGGGTGACCAGAAACGCAGACTTGTCGCTCGATGACGAGGATGCAGAGGACTTACTTGCGGCAGTGGAGATGGAACTCCGACGCCGAAGGTTCGGACGCGCTGTTCGACTTGAGGTGCAGTCAAACATTCCTGACCAGGTGCTTACTCTCATGTGCACCGAACTCGAACTCGAACAGGTGGACGTCATTCGACACGACTTCTTCGTGGAGCTGTCAGCACTGAGTCAGCTAGCCAACTTGGACAAACCATCACTGCGATTCACTCCGTGGACACCCGTCACTGCCGGTCGTCTTGCCGCGGCCGCGGAGGCTGGCCGTTCAATGTTTGAGGTCATTCGCTCACGACAGCTTCTCGTGCACCACCCGTATGAATCCTTTTCGTCGTCGACGGAGACGTTCGTTGAGCAGGCTGCTCGTGACCCGAAGGTGCTGTCAATCAAGATGACGTTGTATCGCACGTCGGGTGATAGCCAAATTGCGAGGCATCTCATCCGCGCCGCTGAGGCGGGCAAGCAGGTTGCGGTCGTGCTTGAGTTGAAAGCTCGATTTGATGAGGCTCGCAACGTGAGCTGGGCACGCGAACTCGAACTTGCAGGAGTCCACGTCAACTATGGCTTGGTGGGTCTGAAGACGCACGCCAAGTGCATTCTCGTCGTGCGTGAGGAAGCAGGCGGAATCCGCCGCTATGTGCATGTTGCGACCGGTAACTACAACTCCGTCACTGCGCGGGTCTATGAGGACATTGGTTTCTTCACGTGCGAAGAAGCAGTGGGTCGAGATGCGACACAGTTGTTCAACTATCTCACTGGGTACGGTCGGGAGCCCGAGTATCAGCAGCTCATCGTGGCTCCGCACCAGTTGAAGAACGAACTGATCAGGCTTATCGAGCATGAAGCGACGTTTGGGGCCGATGGGCGTATCACATTGAAGTTGAACGCGATCCAGGACCCCGATGTCATCGAGGCGTTGTACTCAGCGAGTTCAGCAGGCACGAAAGTTGAGCTGATCGTGCGGGGCATCTGTTGTCTACGCGCTGGTGTGCCCGGACTCTCTGACAACATCAGCGTGCGCTCGGTGCTCGGTCGCTACCTGGAACACTCTCGCATCTACCGTTTCAACCACGGTCATGATGGTGACGAACCCTTGCACCTGATCGGGTCAGCTGACCTCATGATTCGAAACCTTGCGGGGCGAGTAGAGACCCTCGTCCGACTCACGCACCCCAAGCATCGAGCTTGGCTTGACACCGTGCTGTCGTTCTTGCTCGACGACGCCAACGTCCACTATCGACTTGGCTCAGACAACATTTGGAATCAGCGAGGGGAGCACCACACCCCGAATGACGCTCAGCGCCAGTTGCACGAGTGGGTCGTTGCTACCCAGTCTCGTTGACGAGTTCACATACTGTTCAGCAACCTGTCGCAAGGCGTTCACCAATCTTTCTGCGCCGCACCACTTCCTCGCCCTAGCGTGCCTACCGTAGAAGCCATGGAAGAGACCCGAAAGTCGTACCACTCCGAACTCGAAGAACTTCGTTCCCTTGTGGTCCGCCTCGGGGCCTCAGTCATCGAAGCAATCCCGCGGGCGACGAACGTGCTCTTGAGCGGCGACCTTGAGGGCGCCGACTATCTGGTGCAGTCCGATGACGAAATCGATGCGCGAGCACACGACATCGAAGACCGCACATTTGAGATTCTCGCCTTGCAAGCTCCGGTCGCCGGAGAGCTGCGCCAATTGGTCTCAATCATCAAGATTGCGAGCGAGCTTGAGCGATCAGCCGATCTCGCAGTCAACATCTGCAAGGCGGCTCGTCGCATTTACGGCAAGGAGATTGACCCAGTTCTACGTGGACTCATCTCCAAGATGAGCGAGCAAGCAGAGCAGCTGTATCAGGCCGCAATCAATTCCTTTGCCGAGAACGATTCAGCGACGGCTGCGGCAATCGAAGACATGGACTCTTTCCTCGACGCTCTGCATCGTCAATTCATCCAAGCCATCTTCGAGACCCACGCCCGTGAGCGGATGGACCTGCAACTCGCCGTGCAGCTTGCGATTGTTGCACGCTTCTATGAGCGCATCGGAGACCACGCGGTCAACGTCGGCGAACGCGTACGCTTCGCTCTGACTGGCTGGAAGCCGGAACTGCGCGCTATCGCTCGCCAGCGTCAGCGTGACGCAACCGGCGAGTTCCCCATGACACAAGGGTGACAGGCGGTCACGAGTTGTCATACACGCTCGCGATCATCGCGTTCCTGATTGGTGCTGCTCTCGGGGTTTCCGTTGCTCGCCGCCGCATCAACCAGCTCACCAAGTCCGTCAAGACTCAAACCGAAGACCGTAAACCCGCAGCGGTCATTTCATCGGCGACCGACAATGAGATCATTACTGCAGCACTCGACTCGTTGCCCAGCGGTGTCGTGATCGCTGGTGCAGACGGCAGCGTGCTCTTCAAGAATTCTGCCGCACGATCAATTAGTGGTGTGCGGCACGTGGACGTGCTTGTCGATGAGACGGTCGAGTCGATGATTACCACCGCGGTCGCCCATGAAACTCAGCACCGTCGCTTTGAAACCGCAGGCTCCCCGTCGCGCGCATTTGACATTCGCACCAAACGTCTCGCCAATGGCTGCATTGTCGCCACCGTCGAGGATGTCACCGAGCAGTCCCGAATCGACACCGTACGTACTGACTTCGTCGCAAACCTGAGTCACGAGCTGAAGACACCGATTGGCGGAATCGCTGCACTTGCCGACACGATGATTGGCGAGACCGACTCACAAGTCATCCAACGATTGACCTCGCGCATCGTGGACGAGTCGTATCGCTTGTCACGCATCGTCGATGATTTGCTTGATTTGTCACGAATTGAATTTGGCGGTGCGGATGACTGGGAACCAGTGTTCGTTTCGGACATCGTCAACGAAGTCGTTGCTCGCATGCAACATGAGGCCAAACGTGCTGGAGTCTCAATCGAGGCGAAGTCGGTTCCCGGAGTCTGTGTCGTGGGTGACCGCATCCAGCTCGCATCGGCATTGCAGAATCTCGTCTCCAACGCCGTCAAGTACAGCGGTGACGGCAAGAAGGTTCAAGTCGAGGTGCAAGCGACTGCCGAACTCGTGAGCATCCTCGTGGTCGATCAAGGCATCGGTATCGCTGCCAAGGATCACCAACGCATTTTTGAACGCTTTTACCGCGTCGACCGAGCCCGATCCCGATCAACTGGTGGTTCTGGTTTGGGTCTCTCGATCGTGCGCCACGTGGTCTCCAACCACGGCGGCACCATCACCGTTGTTTCCGAAGAAGGCCGGGGTTCGACGTTCACCATCGTGTTGCCACGCGCAGAGACTCCAGCGGAGTCAACAGAACGCACTGATGGCTCGACGGCGCAACTCGATGTGGCGAGCAGGCACGAGCCACATGCCACGACCACCAGATCCTCCAATGCAAAAGAAACGGACGTATCCGTATGAGCACCCAGGCTCAGCAAACCGTAATGGTCGTAGAAGACGAGGAGGCGTTCATTGATGCACTCGTCGTCGGACTACAACGTGAAGGCTTTGGCGTTGAAGTCGCGCGCGATGGTGCTGAGGCACTCTTGAGTTTTGACAAAGTGAAGCCCGACATCGTATTGCTCGATGTGATGTTGCCAAAAGTTTCCGGTACCGATGTCTGTCGCGAGATCCGCAAGAAGAGCCAAGTGCCAATCATCATGGTGTCAGCCAAGGGCACGGAGATCGACACTGTGGTCGGATTAGAAGTCGGTGCAGACGACTACATCGTGAAGCCGTACCGAATTCGTGAACTCGTGGCCCGTGTTCGAGCCGCGTTGCGTCGTAGCACCGTCGGTGGCGAGGGTGAGCATGATGTTGCGGCGGGAATCACGGTCGGTGACGTTGCCATTGATTCGGACAAGCACATCGTGACGGTGCGCGGGAAGTTGACAAAGCTTCCGCTCAAGGAGTTTGAGCTTCTGTACGTGCTCATGGCGAATGCTGGGCGTGTCATGACTCGTGACACGCTGATTGACCGCGTATGGGGTAGTGACTATTACGGCGACACCAAGACGCTCGATGTGCACATCAAGCGTCTTCGCTCAAAGGTGGAAGTGGATCCCGGCAATCCAGTTGCCATCCTCACCATTCGCGGTCTCGGTTATAAGTTCGAACGCCCTTCGTAGTCGCCCGAAGGCCAGCCGCCAACCAGGTTTGCGACGGCTACGACATCGTCTCCAGGCGGGCGAGCCAGAGTCCGGGTGCAGCGAGTTCGGCAGGAGTCGGCAACGCACCATCACGATCAAGCAACTGCGCGAGCCCCGACTCACCCGCCCGTTCAACGACACCTTGGACGAATCGGTGGGCCACAGACACGCGCTCCGTCGTGATATCGATACCAAGTAGACGCTCAATGAACACACGGTCGGCTGACTGCGCAACACGTCGTCGACGTACGGCCTCGGCGATACGACCAGCATCTCCAAGAATGCGTGCAGTCACTTGATCAACGTGATGGTCGACGAAGCCGACGAGTGCGGCTACTGCAGCATCAATCACTGGAGCCACACGGTCCTGCGCAGCTGAGCGGCTGGCACCAAGGAGAAGTGTTGGATCGGAAAGAAGCGAGTCAAGCATCTTCATCGGGTCACCTGATGACACATCAAGACGAGAGATGCTCTCGGTGATTGATCCGGGATCAGCGCGAAAGCTTCCCGCGAAGTCGCGAATCAGTGCACTCATCGAGGTGCGGAGAGGATCGGATGCAAACATCGAACAACTCACAAGCTCGTGTGTGAGTGCATAGATCACCATGTCATCTCGAGGAATCGACCACTCGTCAGCAAAGGTGTCGACATTCGTGATGACAAGGAGAAGTTTGCCGTGTGGTTCTCTCGCTAGCGGAAGGTCGTATTGACCGAACGTGTGCACCGCGAGACGCCCCACGAGGTTGCCCACCGACATGCCAAGCATCGACGGAGCAATCAACTTGCTCACGTTGCCAAGCATCGCGAGCATCGGATCGTGTGCTTCTGGATCGTCGAGCTTGGGTTTGTCGGCGTCACCACGAAGTGCCGTTGCGAGAGCTTCAAAGTAGGGCTTCCAAGCCTCGAGTGTCTGCTGCACCCAAGTGGCGCGATTGACGACTTCGAGACGTGTGACGTCAACGGCGTCTCGCGAGAGGGACTCCGACACCCGCATGCCGACGATGCGCGCCAGATTTTCTACGGTTATTCGTCGTGCGGGATCAACATTGTGTTCGGCCACGCCTTGAGTAGCCGCCATCAATGCCGTCTGCCGGGCGACGTCCCATTGCAAGGGCCCCTGCGATGACATGGCGCGCTGGAACTGGGCGAACAACGGATTGTTGAACGGGTTCGGCGTCTCTTCTTCTGCCACGCAGCCCAAGGCTATGAGTGCTCGCAAGTACGCTGAAACGCGATGAAGGCCGACCGAGTCGAGCTCAGTGATGCGCCGCTCAACATTGGCGAGCTGTACGAGTGGGCACTCACTCCAGAATGCGGCGCAGTGGTGGTGTTCTCTGGCACCGTGCGCGATCATGCCGAAGGACGCAGCGGTGTCACATCACTCGCCTACGAAGCGTACGGAGACGTTGCGCTCGCAAAGATGAAAGAAGTCGTCGACGAGGCACGTCGTCGGTGCCCCGCTGCGGGTCGTATCGCCGTCGTGCACCGACTTGGAGAGTTGACGCTGACAGAGTCATCCGTTGTGGTGGTGGTCTCTGCACCTCATCGTCCCGAGGCGTTCGAGACCGCGAGATTCTGCATTGATGCACTCAAGCAGAGCGTGCCGATCTGGAAGAAGGAAACGTGGTCGACAGGCACTGACTGGGGTACGAACTCCAACGCACTGATCCCAGCCGGACGAGTCACAGAAGCGCTGGAAAGATCATGATGTTCGCGGCAACGTCTGTAGCCAGCCTCATCTTTGCGGCTGTCTCCATCTCATCGGCAGCAGCCCTTGCATACCTCGTGGCGACTGATTCACATCGCTCGCGACCAGTCGACGGCGCGGCACAGTTTCGCCGGCACCTTGACGCGCTCTCGGATGACTCGCGCGGCCACTTGCGTGAACAGATTCGAATTGCCCGAGACCAACGCGAGGCGAGAGGGCAGTAATGGCGCGTGACCTTGCAATCGACCTTGGCACGGCGAACACGCTCGTGTACAAACAGGGCGAAGGCATCATCATGAACGAACCGACGGTGATTGCCAAGAATCGTCGCACTAACGAGGTGCTCGCCACTGGCCATGAAGCTTGGGACATGATCGGACGCACACCCTCTTTCATCGTGGCGGTGCGACCTCTGCGTGGTGGTGCAATCACCGACTTCGAGACCACCGAACAGATGATTCGTCTACTCCTGAAGCGAGCTGGTGTTTCCCGGTTTGCGCGCCCGAAAGTGCTCATCTGCGTGCCGTCAGCCATCACGGAAGTAGAGCGTCGCGCCGTGACGGAAGCAACCCGCCGGGCCGGCGCGGCGGATGCCCAGCTCCTTGAGCAGCCAATGGCTGCCGCTATCGGCGCCGACCTACCGATCGAAGAACCGGTTGGCAACATGGTCGTCGACATCGGTGGCGGCACCACAGAGACGGCCGTCATCAGTCTCGGCGGCATCGTCACTCTGCGCGCTGAACGTGTCGGTGGCTTCAGCATGGATGAAGCAATCCAAGGGTGGGTCCGCAAAGAACACGGGTTGGCCATCGGAGAACGAACCGCAGAAGAAATCAAGATTCAAATCGGTAGCGCGCAGCCGTCATCGGCTGATCGTGACGCCGAAGTGAAGGGTCGTGACCTCGTCACTGGTCTTCCCAAGACAGTCGTTCTGACTGCGTCGGAGATTCGCGAGGCGCTCGACGAAGTTGTCACACGAATGATCGACTCCGTGAAAGAGTGTCTTGCCGTCACACCGCCAGAGTTGGCACAAGACCTGCTTACTCGGGGAATCTATTTGGTGGGAGGTGGCGCGTTGCTACGCGGTCTCCCAGAGCGACTGCAGATGGAGACCAAGGTGCCAGTCCTCATGTCGTCGCAGCCGCTCGAAGCAGTAGTACTCGGCGCAGGACACTGCATTGAGAATTACCAAGCTTTGCGCGGCATGTTCATGGATGCGCGCCGCTGATTGCGGTGAATGCGACAGAAGGCCGCTGGTATGGAAGATGGAGCGATGAGTGAACTCGTGCTCCTCTGCGTAAACATCGGTGTGTGGATCATGAGCGGTGGGTTCGTTGGATGGCTGTTTGCCAGACGGCCATGGCGCAGTCTCGCCGAACCAGGACCCATCACTCGGTTACGAAGTTGGGAGAGTGGCGACGTCTATGAACGTGTTCTGTTCGTTCGAACCTGGAAAGATTCGCTCCCCGAAGCCGGAACATGGTTCGGCGGGATAAGCAAGCGGCGACTTCCCGAAGCAGGGGAGGGCGGCCTTGCACGCTTTGCTGCAGAGTCACTTCGTGCCGAGCGTGTGCATCTTGTGTACTTCCCTGTTGTCCTTCTCACGCTCTCATGGACGCGCGGCTGGTTGGTGTTCGTGACACTGGCTTATGCGCTCGTGGTAAATCTGCCATGCATCGTCGTGGCGCGGTACAACCGGGTTCGCCTTGCGCACCTAGCATGACGACGATGTTTTTGCGTGGTCGCCTGCAATGGTCACTTCTCGCAGTCACTGTCATCAGTGGAGCCCTCGCACTCTTCTTTGCTCAACGAAACGATTCAGGTGTCGAGGCAGTCCCCACGACCGTCGCGACGACGACCACGACGACATCCACGACGGTGTATCAGCCACCAATCACGTATGTTGTTCAGCGCGGTGACACGTTGTTTGGCATTGCGCAGAGCTTCCAAGTCGACATGCAAGCTTTGATGAATCTGAATGGCATCACGAACCCAGACCGTGTTGAAGCGGGGGATGAGCTTGTGATGCCTCCGGCAACAGGATTCGTGCCGGTGGCACCGTCGACGACGATGCTTCCCTAGTTGTTCGTGGCTCGGTGTCGCTCGACGATGTTGACGATGTCGTCCATGATTCGTCCAACCGAATAGTCCTTCGGCGTGTAGACCGCCGCGACCCCTGCGGCGATCAAGTCAGGTTGATCTGCGTCGGGGATGATGCCTCCTACGACGACTGGGGCAGTGACGCCGACGTCGTGTAGTTCTCTCAGCACGTCGGGAATCAGTGATTGGTGAGAACCAGAAAGAATCGACAGACCAATCACATCAGGATCTTCGTCGCGGGCTGACTCGGCGATCTCCCGTGGTGTCAATCGGATACCTCCGTAGACGACTTCCATTCCTGCGTCACGTGCAGCGATGGCAATCTGCTCCGCCCCACTGGAGTGTCCGTCGAGGCCAGGTTTGGCGACGAGCATGCGTGGTGGGCCACCAGCAAGCGCAGCAGATCGACGCGCGACGTTCATGAGGTCTTCCCCACGCGGGGCACTGACACCAGCGACTCCCGTTGGCGCGCGGTACTCACCGAAGACTTCACGTAGAGCCGCTGCCCATTCGCCAGTCGTTCCACCAGCTCTCGCCAAGGCAATCGACGAATCCATGATGTTGCGGTTGGTTGCCGCTGCTTCGCGTAGGTCACGCAAGGCAGCTGTAACGGCTGTCGAGTCGCGGCGATCTCGCCACTGTTGTACTTCATTGACATGTGCAGATTCAACTGAGGGATCGACACGCAAGATGTTGTCGACTCCTCCCAGTGGCGACTCCGCAGTCTCGGTGAACGCATTTACACCAACGACCATCTGGTCTCCGCTTGCGATGCGCCGTGTGCGCTCGGCCATCGACGTAACGAGGCGCTTCTTCAGTTCTTCAACCGATGCATACGCTCCGCCGCGTGACAGGATGTCGTCAAGTTCTGCCTTGGCTGCATCTCGAATCTCCGTGGTGAGACGCTCCACGACGTGAGAACCATCGAGAATATCGTCGTACTCGAGCAGATCGGTCTCATAGGCCAACACCTGCTGCATGCGCAGCGACCATTGCTGATCCCATGGTCTCGGTAGACCGAGAGCCTCATTCCATGCTGGTAGCTGCACGCTGCGGGCACGCGCCCTCTTGGAGAGCGTGACTGCAAGCATCTCCAACATGATGCGCTGCACGTTGTTCTCTGGTTGTGCTTCAGTAAGACCAAGAGAGTTCACTTGCACGCCGTAGCGGAACCGCAGAGCCTTGTCGTCGGAGATGCCGTATCGCTCCCTGCCAATCCACTCCCACAGTTCACTCATGGCGCGTAGCTTGCACGTCTCCTCAATGAAACGAATGCCAGCATTCACGAAGAACGACATTGCAGCAAAGACACCAGGAAACGCCTCCGGCGATACCTGACCGCTCTCGCGTACAGAATCGAGAATGTCGATGGCGTTCGCGAGTGCGAACGAGACTTCCTGCACTGGAGTCGCACCTACCTCTTGTAGGTGATACGAGCAGACATTCATCGGGTTCCACTTCGGAGCGTGGCGATTCGTCCAAGCAATCATGTCGACGATGATTCGTCGCGATGGAAGAGGCGGAAAGATGAACGTTCCTCGTGAGAGGTATTCCTTCAGCACGTCATTCTGGGTGGTACCGCGCAACTCACTACTACGGATTCCTTGTTCCTCGGCATTGGCGACATAGAGCGAGAGCAACCATGCCGCCGTCGAGTTAATGGTCATCGAGGTGTTCATCGTGGCTGGGGGAATATCGCGCATGAGTGCACGCATATGCCCGAGGTGAGCAACTGGTACGCCGACCTTGCCAACCTCGCCCCGTGCGAGCACGTGATCGGGGTCGTATCCGGTCTGCGTCGGTAAATCAAAGGCGATGGAAAGACCAGTTTGACCTTTGGCGAGGTTCGTGCGATAGAGCAAGTTGGAGGCCTCAGCTGAAGAGTGCCCCGAGTAGGTGCGCATCAACCATGGCTCGTCGCGGCGGCGTGCCGGGCGAGCTTCGGTCATGAACTCAAGACTAAGGAGCGTTCAGCCGCGCGGACCGATGGCGACTGCCAGTCGGGAGAGATATTCGGTACGGCTGATCGTGAGGCCACCGAGACTCTCAAGGTGCGGCGTATGCCATTGCGCATCCAGCAATGTCATTTTGGACGAACGCATGATTCCCACCAGAGCCATCAGCGCCACCTTTGATGCATCACGCTCAAGATGGAACATCGACTCGCCAGCAAAAAACTTCCCAATACGCACTCCGTATAGGCCACCTACCAACACACCGTCATCGTTGAACATCTCCACGCTGTGTGCCCACCCGAGCTCGTGAAGTGTGCAGTATTGCTCGACGAATCGAGACGTAATCCATCGACCGTCTTCGCCGTGTCGTAGTGCGCAGCCCAGCATGACTCGCTCGAAACAAGAATTGACTCGCAGGTGGTATCTCTTCGCACTTCGTCGCATCGAACGCGTGACGCGTAATCCGTCGAGCGGAATGATGCAGCGCTCCGCCGGCGACCACCAGAAGAGTGTTCCATCACCGATGGCGCGTTCCATTGCGAACAACCCGTGCTTGTATCCATCAATCAGCGTCGCGGGATGCAAGTCCGCGCCCTGACCAATGAGGTCGTCGTCACTCGGCCACATGTTCACTGGTGGCCACTCGAATGCACAGTCGCCGACGGGGATGGGTGTGCGGTCCCAACCAGATGTTGCGCGCAACAACGCCAGGTCTCCCCAGCGCGAATCGTGTCCGGATGATCTAGTACTCGTAGAAGCCGGCCTTCGTCTTTCGTCCTAACCGTCCCTTGGCGACGAGTTCTCGCAACATGGGGCGTGGCTCAAAGTTGTCATCTCGGAATGAGGCATGGAGTGTCTCAAGAATCGAGAGTGACGTATCGAGACCGACGAGATCTAGCAGGGCGAATGGACCCATCGGGAAGTTGCAGCCGCCCTTCATTGCCGTGTCAATGTCGGCCATTGAAGCGGTGCCCTCCTCAAGCATCCGCACGGCGTTATTCAAATACGGGAAGAGCAGTGCGTTGACGATGAACCCCGCACGGTCAAGGACCTGGACACCCTCTTTGCCAATTGCTGATACAAAATCGGTAGCACGGCGAATCGTGTCGTCGCTTGCCGTAATCGGTCGCACGACTTCGACGAGCGGCAATACCTGGGCGGGATTGAAGAAGTGAATCCCGCAGACACGCTCAGGATGTCTCACCACCTTGGCCATCTCAACGACGGGCAAGGTGCTCGTGTTTGTTGCCAGCACTGCGGTCGGCTTCGCGACAGCGTCAAGCTCCCGAAACAACTGCTGCTTTGTCTCTAGGTCTTCAACGATGCTTTCGATGATGAGGTCACAATCTCCAAGTGACTTGAGATCCGTCGTCGTCGAGATGTTGGCGAGGATGCGATCTCGCTCGGCCGATTCAAGTTTGCCCTTCTCGACCTGTCGAGCGAGATCCCGCACAACGCCGTTCAGCGAAGATGCCGCCGACTCATCAGTCCTCGCACGCAACACGGCTCGTAAACCCGCTCGCGCAGTGACCGTGGCGATACCACCCGCCATGATGCCTGAACCCAGGATTCCTACGGAGAAGACTGGTTGACCGCTCACTACGTCACGAGCGTAACCGTGATGACCTGGGTCATGTTCAGCAGACGTTCATGTGGCGCTCCCATATCTGTTGGAGATGGAGCGAGGAGTATCGGTACCGTACAAGCGATGTCCGGGCACGATCTCAGCGCCATCCTCGACGACGACCGACGGGTAGTGCCGCTGTTCGCCGTGCACAACTTTCGTGATCTTGGCGGCTATCCGACCGTCGACGGTCGAGAGACACGGTGGCGGACGTTGTTTCGTGCCGATGGTCTGTATCGACTGACTCCCGATGATGCCAGACACGTTGTGGGCCTCGGTGTCCGCACGGTGGTTGATCTGCGCACCGACAACGAGGTGAAGGCGCGTGGCACGTTTCCAGTTGACGAGCATGACGTGACGTATCACCATCTACCGATCATTGATGCCACGTGGGGAGAAACGTCTACCCCTGAGTTCGACGATGTGGTCGAGTTTCTCGTGTGGGCGTACCGCCACATGCTCAGTGAGGCATCACCACGATTTGCCGACGCAATCAGACTGCTCGCCGACAATCAAGTGCTACCGGCTGTGTTCCATTGCGCGGCGGGCAAAGACCGCACAGGGCTTCTCTCTGCGTTGGTTCTGGGCTCAATCGGCGTGCCTGATGACATCATCGCTGCCGACTACGGCCTCACGGAGCACGCGATGCAACGACTCCTCGTGTGGGCAAGGGTGCACCAACCTGAGCTCGCCGATGTCTACGCGCGAATGCCTGCACGTTTCGCTGCCGCCGATCCCCGCGCGATGAAGATCATTCTTGCTGATATCTCCACCGCGCACGGCTCGGTGCGAAGATTCGTACAGGAGATTGGTGTTGACGAAGAGTCAATTCAGTCGCTCTCGCGCAGCTTGCTTACCGCTCGTTAGCGGTGTGCTCACCTTGCAACCGCCGCCATCGTGTGACGGGTTTACGACTCGACGATGGTCACGCTCTTCAGCACGATCTCGCCGGCAGGCGGCACACCGTTGGCAGCTGGATCGGGGTTGAAGAGGGCACCCATCGCCTTCACGGCCGTATCAAGACCTTCGGTTACTTCGCCGAACAATGAGTACTGCGGTGGCAGTGATGCACCGCTGTTACCGGTGATGATGAAGAACTGACTCCCGTTGGTGTTCGGGCCCGAGTTGGCCATCGCCAAGGACCCAATCTTGTATTCACCGGCACTCGGCAGCTCGTCAGCGAACGAATATCCAGGACCGCCGGTGCCAGTGGCGGTGGGATCACCACACTGCACGACAAAGTCTTGGATGACACGGTGGCACTTGGTGCCATCGAAATACTTCCAGCGGGCAAGCGACACAAAGTTGTTCACCGTGCCCGGTGCACGATCGGCGTAGAGCCGAACGGAGAACGAGCCTTGCGTTGTATCGAAATTCGCGACATAGGTCTTTGCGGGATCGATGCACAACTGGTGGGCGTCGGAGAATTCACGGCGCTGCTCGGCACTGCCATCCGCAGGGGCACATTCGCTGGTGCCGTAGGCGAAGGGGCCCGTATTGACCGTCTCCTGCGCTACTGCGTCATCGACCACCTCGGAAACCGTCGTCTCTGGCGCTGATGCTTGGTCGGTATTGCCGGTGACGAAGACGAACCCGACCAGCGCTACGACCACCAATACGACGATGCCAAGCCGCGCACCTCGTCGTTGCACCTTGCTGCGTTGCGCACGGCGCGCTTCTTGCGATCGCAGTGTTTCGCGGTTCTTCTTCTGTCGCTCACGTTTTGATGTGCCCACGAGTGTGAAAGGCTACTGACTCCCAACTCGTGCACGAATAGCATTGACCCGTCATGTCGCTCATCGTGCAAAAGTACGGCGGCACATCGGTGGCGGACCCCGAGCGCATGCGAAACGTGGCAAGGCACATCGCTGCCACCCGTGCGGCAGGTCATCACCTCGTCGTAGTCGTTTCGGCGATGGGCAAGGCCACTGACAACTTGTTGCAGCTCGCACATCAGGTGTCATCGAATCCACCGAGCCGCGAGATGGACATGCTGCTCACCACGGGCGAACGCATCAGCATGGCGCTCTTGTGCATGGCGCTTCACGACGTGGGGGTCGATGCAGTGAGTTTCACCGGCTCACAAGTCGGCATCATCACTGACACGGTCCATACCAAGGCGAAGATTCTCGAGGTAAGAGGTGATCGTGTGCGAGCGGCGATTGCCGACAACAAGGTTGCAGTAGTTGCTGGTTTCCAGGGCATCAGCACCGAAAAAGAAATCACCACGCTCGGTCGTGGCGGAAGTGATACGACTGCAGTTGCCCTTGCCGCTGCGCTCGACGCAGACTCGTGCGAGATCTACACCGACGTAACTGGAGTGTTCACCGCGGATCCGCGAGTGGTGCCACAAGCACGCAAGATTCCAGTGCTGCAGTTTGATGAAATGCTCGAGATGGCTGGTGCAGGTAGCAAGGTGCTTGCGCTGCGCTCGGTTGAATTCGCCCGTAACCACGATGTCCCTATCCACGTGAGGTCGAGTTTCACGTGGGAAGAAGGCACGTGGGTCGTCGGGCGCGACCACGAAAGGATGAAGAACATGGAAGAGCCAGTCATCTCGGGAGTCGTGCAGGATGCAAGTGAGTCAAAGCTCACGATTCTTGGTGTGCCCGATCGCCCCGGAGTCTCGGCACTGCTCTTTGAGGCACTCGCATCAGCCAATGTCAACGTCGACATGATCGTGCAAAACACCTCGACTGCCGGTACCACAGACATCTCCTTCACGGTGCCGAAAGCAGACGTCAAAACTGCAGAGCCAATCGTGTCGAGAATCGGCACCGATCTGAAAGCCAGCGGTGTCACGCACGACGACGACATCGCAAAAATCTCGCTCGTTGGCGCCGGGATGAAGACCAGCCCGGGTGTGGCCGCCAAGATGTTCCGGGTCCTTGCCGACAATGGGGTCAACATCGAGATGATTTCGACGTCCACTATCCGTGTTTCAGTTGTCGTGCGTGCAGCAATGATGCAGAAGGCTGTGCAGGCACTGCATACGGCCTTTGGTCTTGATAGCGGAGACGACTACTCGGCGCCTCTGCCCGAGCGAAAGTAACTGATGACGTTCTTGCGCCGTGCAGCTGAACGTTTGCGCCGACCGCAAGGCGTGCCGTGGCGAAGTGCAGGGCTGCGTACCGAGACACTGACGGCAGAACAAGCCGTTCGTGATACCGGTTGGGTGTTCGACAACAAGACCGGAGATGTTTCACTCGAATCGTTCGTCGCAAGCGGCGACGACGAAGTGCGCAGGTATCTGAAAATCTTCGGGTTTCCGAGCGGTTCAACCGACAGTTTGTCGATGGTGGAAATCGGTAGCGGCATTGGACGCATGACCGCTGGTTTCACACGACGCTTCCGTATTGTCCACGCAGCCGACGTAGATGCCGCATTTCTCGAACGCTGTCGCGAGACGGTCTTCCACCACGGAAATCCGTCGGTGCTTCGAACATTGCATGTGGTTGACGGCCGCACGTTGGACCTGCCCAACGCATCAGTCGATCTTGCTTTCTCCTACATCACGTTGCAACACTGTGGAGCATCCGATGCGCAGTCGCTGGTGGCTGAGGCGCTGCGTGTCACCAAGAGTGGCGGTCTCATCGCCCTCAATTTCCGAACATGGACACCGCTCGATGCGGCGCTCGTGCCACTCGGTGGAGTGGTGCGAATCTTGTGGCGGGCTCCGAAGGTGGCGAAACACATGGCTCGCATTCGTGCACTCACACGGCTGGGTTGGCAGGCGAATCGATTGAGCCCTGATGACGTTCTTGCAGGAATCGGACTGGATTTGATCGGCTCGCGCTTGCGCGACGTCACCATCATCCACTCGCCGCGACGAAGAGTGAAGGTGTCCGCCGACGGCGTGAAGAAGCTGACCGTGCGGCGTGTACATCCGAGTCATTGGTGGTTAGTCGCACAGTTAGCCTGACGGGGTGTCTGTAAGTCGGAAACCCAACATCGGCGTCGTCGGAGCCACTGGCATGGTCGGCAACGTGATGCGCACCTTGTTGCACGAGCGTGAGTTTCCGCACGCCGAACTGCGTTTCTTTGCATCAGCCCGTTCAGCGGGAACCAAGATCGACTTCAACGGAAGAAACATCCTCGTGGAAGATGCGGCGACGGCAGATCCGTCCGGACTCGACGTCGCCATCTTTTCAGCCGGTGCCACGACGTCCCGCGCACTTGCGCCAAAATTCGCCGCCGCTGGAGTCATCGTCGTGGACAACTCGTCCTGCTGGCGAATGGACCCTGACGTGCCGCTCGTCGTGTCGGAAGTAAATCCTGGCGATATCAAGCTTGCAAAGAAGGGAATCATCGCTAACCCAAATTGCACCACGATGGCGGCAATGCCCGTGTTGAAGCCGCTGCATGACGCCGCAACCCTCGTTCGACTTACCGCGAGCACGTATCAGGCGGTGAGCGGTGGCGGTGTGTCGGGTGTGGCTGAACTCGAACAGCAGATTGACGCAGCCGACGAAGTTGACCGCCTCACCTACGACGGCGAAGCCGTGACGTTTCCCGCACCGAGCAAGTTTGCCCGCACAATCGCGTTCAATGTGCTGCCGTTCGCTGGTTCGCTCGTTGATGACGGACAGCTTGAGACGGACGAAGAAAAGAAGTTGCGCAACGAGACGAGAAAGATTCTCCATATTCCCGATCTGAAGGTGTCGGGCACCTGTGTACGAGTGCCCGTCTTCACGGGGCACTCGCTTTCATTGCACGCGGAGTTCGCAACATCAATTACTCCCGCGCAGGCCAACGAGATCCTTGGCAAGGCGCCGGGCGTGAGCGTTGTTGATATCCCAACGCCGCTACTCGCAGCAGGCAAAGACCCTTCCTTCGTCGGTCGCATCCGCCAGGATCAATCTGTTGATGGCAATCGCGGTCTCGTGCTCTTTGTGTCGAACGACAATCTGCGCAAAGGTGCTGCACTCAACGCGCTGCAAATCGCGGAACTCGTCGTCGCGTCGCTCTAGTTCTTCGTCAGCGCTCAAGTAACTGCCAACTGGTGCGTTGCGATACTTCTGCTGCTGCTTGGTCGGGGAGGGGAGATTTGAACTCCCGGCCTCCACGTCCCGAACGTGGCGCGCTAGCCAAGCTGCGCTACTCCCCGTATTGCGAATGAACGCTCGCTCAGTCTAACGGTGAGTGGAGAAAGACGGCTCGCTGATCTCGAGCAGAAAGGTGGAGGTCAGGAGAGTTGCATTGCCGGCGCGGCGGCTTCATGCCATGTGCGACCGGCGCGCACCTCTTGCACGGCGCGACGTAGTCGCAAGGAGTCGATGGGCTTGATCAGCCAACCTTCAGCGCCGCTGCGTCGAGCCAAGTGCACGTCAGCGAGACGATCAAGCAACATCACGACCGGCACATGAGGCAGGCGTCCACCGCTCTCATCAAGACGGAGGTTCATGGTGACCGCCATTGCCCCCATGGATCCGACCTGCAGATCAAGCACTGCGATGTCCGGGGTGCGTCGACGCACGGCGTCCGTCACATCACGGCCGTCGCGACACACCGTGAATGATGTCTCTGGAGTGCCAAGAGCGGCAACGACATCATCAAGCACGTATTGAGCGTCGGTTGCGATCAATACGTGCACGACCCAAGGTTACCCCGTGCACCGCTGCCGTGCGCAGGGATTGCTTGCGCATGGATACCGTTGTCGTGTCGTGATTGCCGGATTTGCACTCAGCATTGCTGTCTTGTTCGGGTTTGCGGCGTCGAGCGCCGCGGCAGACCTAAGCAGCGCTGAGACACTTGATGTGACGATTTCGCCAACCAGTGCCGCCGATGCGCTGGCGAAGGTTGATGTCTTTGAAGTAAGCGGGCTCATTGACACCGTGGTTGCAAACGGTATTGAACGCGCCGTTGAACGATCGTCGACCAACGGCGCACAAGCCTTGGTGTTGCAGGTCAATTCGCGCGGAGCAGTCGTTGATCAAGCGCGCATGGAAGAGTTGCTGCTTGCGGTTCGGGACTCGGCGGTGCCGGTGGGAGTCTGGGTCGGGCCCAGCGGCTCTCGGGCGCATGGTTGGTCATCTTGGTTACTTGCCGTCGCAGATGTGAGTGCGATGGCGCCGAATTCCACAGTCGGGAAAACGGGGATGCCAATCTCGCTAGAAGGTGAACCGATGTCATTCGGTGACGCCACATCAATTCTCCGCAGTAACACGCTCGGCACCGATGAAGCTCGTGAGCGAGGCGTGCTTCGCCTCGACATCGCTGACGATGGGGTCCCCGTGCTACGGAACATGCTGTTTGCGCTTGACGGACTTTCCGTGAACGGGAAGGTGCTCAACACGGTCGTGGAAGTTGTCGGAGATGACGGCACGATCGTGCGCGAGGCCGCCACGACGCGGTTCTTCAAGTTGGGCACGCTCGAGCAGTTGATGCACACGTCTGCGAGTGCAGCACTCGCATACTTGCTGTTCTCCTTTGGTCTGGCTCTGCTCATCTTTGAGTTCTATACAGCTGGTGTTGGCATCGCTGGTTTCGTCGGTGCATTGTGCACGTTGCTCGGCACGTTCGGATTCACCGAATTGCCAGTACGTCCACTCGGTGTTGCCCTGCTCATCTTTGCGGTTATTGCTTTTGCAATCGACGTTCAGGTGGGCATCCCGCGGTTCTGGACGGGAGTCGGAGTCGTGTCGTATGTGATTGCATCATTCGTGCTTTACGGCTCGGTGCAGGAAGAAACGTTGCGACTTTCGTGGCTAACGCTCGTGGCTGGTGTTGCGTCGATGACACTGGCTTTCGTGGTTGGCATGCCATCAATGGTGCGTACGCGATTTGCGACGCCGACCATTGGGCGGGAGTGGCTCGTCGGCGCCGAGGGAACTGCGGCAACCGACATCGCTCCCGAGGGAGAAGTCTTGGTGCGAGGTGCGAAGTGGCGGGCACGCACGAACAGGGCAACACCGATCAAGTCGGGTGAATTGCTGCGTGTCGCATCCATTGATGGAGTCACGCTCGACGTCGAACCGCTAGAAGGTGCAGCACGTGACTATCGCGAGATGCGTAAGCAGAGCGGCGATTGAGCCTCTTCTTGCAGCGATGAGCCAGTCGCACACCCCCGTCGATTCTGGTGCGGTGCCGTTACGACCCGCTTCGACGGTGATGCTCGTTCGCGACGCATCACAAGACATCGAAGTGTTCATGCTGCAACGCACGACCAGTGCGGCGTTTGCCAGCGGAATGTACGTGTTTCCTGGCGGTCGCGTTGATGATGTAGATGCTGCATCTGAGCTCGACGAACTCTGCGATGGCATGACAGACGCCGAAGCGAGTGATTTGTTGCGCATACCAAGCGGTGGGCTTGCCTATTGGGTAGCTGCAATCCGAGAGTGCTTTGAAGAAGCCGGAGTCTTGCTCGCCCGGGACGAACGCGGTGATTATGTGTCGTTGACTGACGATGACTCACTGTCACGTTTCACGGAATTACGGCACCACGTGCATGATGGGGCACTCTCGCTCGCCGAGTTATGTCGTCGTGAGAATCTGCGACTGGCGGTCGACTCGATTCGCTATGTCAGCCACTGGATCACTCCAGTTGGCGAGAAGCGCAGGTTCGACACGAGATTCTTCGTCGCAGTCGCACCCTCGTCACAACGCCCGTTGCATGACGACAAAGAGACAATTGCCAGCCTGTGGATTTCGCCGGCTGACGCGCTCGCGCGTGCCAAACGCGGAGACTTGGCAATGATTCCACCGACGATTGCAAATCTTGAGTTCTTGGCGCCGTATCGCTCGTCCGTTGACGCCGTCGATGCTGCACGGCGAGTCGGAGTCCCCACACCAATTCTTCCGAAACTGCAGTTCGATGGAGATGGCCGGGTGACTGGGATCGTGTTCCCCGACGATCCGAGATACGCAGCCTTGCCCTGAAACTTGCGAGACAGCGCCTTGTTGCGCTTAGCGCGGCTTCTTGCTCAGCGCCACTTCAACTGATTCAAGCAAGCGAGCCGAGCAACCAGCCATGTCGGTTGACGGCACCGTCGAATCGATGATCCTTTTTGCGATATCGCGGAACACTTCAGCTGCCGGAGAATCGCCCGCCAGGGCAATCGGTTCTCCGTGGTCACTGCCGTGTGCGACCGCGTTCTCAATGGGCACTTGACCAAGCAGCTCGGCGCCGATGTCACGAGCCAAGACAGCACCGCCGCCTTCACCGAACAATGCGTACGTACTGCCGTGTTCACAGGTGAATGCGCTCATGTTTTCGATGACGCCTGCAACCCGCAGGAAACTTCGCTGCGCCATGTCGGCCGCTCGAATCGCAACCTTCTGTGCCGATATCGCGGGCGTGGTCACGATAATCAAGTCGGTGCGCGGGAGCATGCGAGCAAGCCCCATCTGCACGTCGCCAGTACCAGGTGGCATATCAATCAAGAGGAAGTCGAGTTCTCCCCAGTACACGTCGTTGAGAAACTGTTCAACTGCCTTGGTAAGCATCAGGCCGCGCCACATGAGAGCCGTGCCCTCATCGTCGACGAGCATGCCGGTACTCACCACCTTGAGTAGTCCAGTGCCGACTCGTCGCTCGTTGGGAATAATTTTGGGCTTCTCTAAGCCTTCAACTTTTCGCGCGGCGAGACGATCAGCCATGCCAAGCATGCGTGGTATGGAAAAACCCCAGATGTCGGCGTCGAGCACCCCGACGGTGTGTCCTTGCGCGGCAAGCGCGACTGCAAGGTTTGCCGTGACCGAACTCTTACCGACGCCGCCCTTGCCGCTGGCGATGGCGAGCACCCGCGCCGTGACCGGGACTGCAGTGTCAGAGGCGTTCTCACGTGCGTTCCAGCGCGCCTTTGTCATCACCGCCGAACGTTCATCGGCGGTCATCTCACCCCAGTCGATTTTTACCTTTGAGACGCCCGGATGAGTCTCGAGTCGCGACTCGATGTCGTTCTTGATTTGGGCGCGCAGGGGGCAACCTTTGATCGTGAGCTTGACCCCAATGGTCACGAGGCCATCGGAACTGACCGAGACATCGGTCGCCATACCGAGGTCGACGATGTTTGCGCCGAGTTCGGGGTCAATCACCGCACGCAAGAGGTTGCGCACGTCGTCGGCTGACGGGGGCGGCACCTGGCGTGGCGCTGTCGGGGTGGACACGCCCTCAACCTACCGAGAATGCGGGTTCTCCACAGTCCCAAGGCGCTCTCCGATGTATCCGTCACAGTGCTTGTCATCACACTGTCGTTCGACGGTAGTTTTGGGGGCACCATGATTACCCTCACTCCTGCCGCAGCCACCAAAGTGAAGCAACTCTTGGAGACCGAAAACGCGACCGATCTCGCGCTTCGAGTCGCCGTTCGGCCCGGCGGCTGTTCGGGATACTCCTACGAGATGTATTTCGACGGCGATTTCACCAGCGAGGACAAAGTGGAGAGTTTCGGCGACGTCAAAGTCGTTGTCGACCCGGCGTCGGCCCAGTTGCTGTCGGGTGCGAGCCTCGATTACGCCGACGGTCTGAATGAGTCTGGGTTCAAGATCACGAACCCGAACGCCAACCGCACCTGCGGTTGCGGCCAGAGCTTCAGCTAATCACTGACTCCAATTCGACTTCGTCGAACACCGCATCAAGCCGTGCGGTGATGACACCATTGTTGTCGGTCACAAACAGCGCGGGCTCGTAGGTCATTGCGAGTGCACTGACGACCGGGGCAACCCTGGTTGCATCTGGATCTGCGTACACCTCAGCATGAATGAACGTATGCGTTTCACCCGTTCGCTGCGCGACTTCAATCAGCGCATCAAGAGCAGGTGAGCAGGTACCAGTCGAACAATGCGCCGGAGTGCCCACCAAGAGCACGACAGGTTTGCCGCGCTGCAGAGCTTCCGTCAGTGTTACGTCGTGGAAGGGGCAAGGCTCTGGCTTTCTGGTGCACAGCGGATCAACACCGCGTGCATCGTCAAACGTTGGCGTGTCAAAGGCTGGAAGTACATCACCGATTCCAGGCACGGCGATGTCGCCTCGCTCGAACACCTGGAACGCAGCTCCGTCGCTCGGGCCACCGTCGAGGACGATGCGATAGAAGCCTGCCCGTTCAATGGTCACCAAGAACGGCCAGTACGGCACCGCAAGGTTCACTGCGTGCCGTTGTGCACTCACACTCTCGGCGACGACTTCTTCACGTTCGCCGTCAATGCGCAGGATGCGTGCGGTGAGTGATTCGGGGGTTTGAAGGTCGCCATCGGTCGCCAACAGACCGCCGCCGCTCGCCAGCGAGAGTGGTAATCGCAGTGAACCAGTAACGAGATTTTGCGGAAAGCGCTGCACGATTTGGACGTCGTTAGGCAGCGAGACACCCGCGTTTCCGCCGCCGCACGAAGTCAGCAGTGATGACAATGCGGTGACTGCTGATCCAGTGGCCAGCACGGCAGAGCCAGAGACGATGACTCGTCTCGCGTCAGCAAAAAACTCCCGTCTTGTCTGCAAACGCACGGGCTCAGGGTAACGAGCCTCACTCCGTCTAACCTTGGATGCATGGCTGCACCAATCGGTCCCTACACTCCCGTCGTACGTGCCGGTGACTGGATCATCGTCTCCGGGCAACTCGGATTGCGTGACGGCAGTCTCGTCGAAGGCGGCGTGAAGGCACAAACTGCACAAGCAATCGCCAACCTGCGTGGTCAGTTAGAGAGCGTCGGAGCGGAATTGCGCGACGTTGCAAAGACACTGTGCTTCCTCACCGACATGGATACGTTCTCAACGTTCAACGAGGCGTACGTCGCAGGATTCGGGTCTCACCGACCGGCTCGCAGCACTATCGGTGTCGCGTCGCTGCCAGCGAATGGTGCCGTTGAGATCGAGGCGTGGGCCTATGTTCCAGCGGGTTCGAAGAAGTCAAATGGTGGAAGCAATCCGGCGACGTCCAAGAAGTCTCCGCGTACGAAAAAGAAGTAGCACCGTGGCCGGCGCCATCATTCTCGTCATCGTGCTACTCGCGTTTCCTATTCTCGTCGGTCTCGGTGCCGTCGTGATCGCCGCCATCCTTGGTGAATCGCTCCACCGCGATGCGCGCGTGCGCAACGAAACGAGCGAACTGCTCGAGCTCAACACCTGAGCAACGCAACCGTCGCCGACTTAGTCGTTCATTCGGCGCGCCTCTTGGCGACGCTCGACGACGAACGCCGAGAAATCCCCAATGGCTGGATTGCCATCAGCAACGGTTTGGTTTCCGCTGTCGGTTCTGGAACGCCACCGCAGGCACGAGAGTCAATCGACGCCTCTGGGTGTCTCGTCACACCGGGTCTTGTCAACGTCCATCATCACCTGTATCAGAACTTGACGCGCGCGTATGGTCCGATGACCAACTCGGCGTTGTTCGGATGGTTACGCACGCTGTATCCGCTCTGGAGCGCGTTGAACGAAGAGTCAGCGCACGTTTCGGCCTGGGTCGGGCTTGCGGAGTTGGCATTGTCGGGATGCACCACGTCGTCAGACCATCTCTATCTGCACCCACGTGGAGCAGGTGACTTGCTGTCAGCTGAGATTGCAGCCGCGCGGGATCTCGGGATGAGATTCCACCCGACGTATGGTTCGATGTCTCTCTCTGAAAAAGACGGCGGATTGCCGCCGGATCATGTGGTGCAGGACCATGACGAGATTCTCGCGACGAGCGAACGAGCAGTCGCCGCCCATCACGACCGCTCTCACGGCGCAATGGTGCGTATCGCCCTGGCACCCTGCTCGCCGTTCAGTGTGACCAAGCAGTTGATGAGCGACTCTGCGCGTCTCGCCGAGCGTCTTGACGTGCGCTTGCATACCCACTTCGCTGAGAACGACGAGGACGATGCGTACTCCCTCGCCACATTTGGTTGCAGGCCAACCGAATATCTGGAAGATGTCGGCTGGGTGAGTGACCGCGTGTGGCTGGCGCATTGCGTGAAACCGAACGATGACGAAGTGAAACGACTCGGAGTGGCAGGGGTTGGCGTAGCCCACTGCCCGAGCAGCAATCTCATTCTTTCTTCGGGAATTGCTCCGACGGTGAAGTTGCGCGCAGCCGGCGTACACGTGGGGCTCGGTGTCGACGGCTCGTCGTCTGCCGACTCTGCATCGCTGTGGTTGGAGGCCCGACAAGCGATGTTGCTTGCCAAGCTGTCGAGTGGTGCAGCAGCCGGCACTGCACGAATGGCACTCGAGATGGCAACGCGTGGTGGCGCAGGTTGCCTCGGGCGCTTGGGTGAAATCGGTGAGTTGAGCG
>Ga0208594_1000083_pt1 | contig 32792 bp, 16 predicted proteins | sample LakMenEpi14Sep10_FD_150699 | JGI IMG/M metagenome (GOLD analysis project Ga0208594, IMG submission 150699) | Freshwater microbial communities from Lake Mendota, WI - 14SEP2010 deep hole epilimnion (SPAdes) | ecosystem: Environmental > Aquatic > Freshwater > Lake > Epilimnion/Euphotic zone ...
CAAAACACTGATCACCCGTGATAATGGACGTAGCTCAGATGCTGTAGCTCCAAACTTTATCTATGGGTGTCTAGGTGGTTGTATGAACTCTTACTGTTATGTAGGAAGATATAATCATGATAAAGTGTATATCAACGAAAACACTGATGTCATTCTTCAGTCTATTGCACAATGGGTTCACAAACAACCCTGGCCAAAAGTACCTAACCAATGTGATCCAAAGTATTATGTAATAGACATTGGTTGCAGTACAGATGTAGCACTGATGAGTAAACACTATAACTGGCAGACGGTATTTGATTATTTCAATTACTACAAAATGCCAAAGAGTACGTTTGCTACTAAGTACCCTACTTTGTTCAAGCCTAGTAATTATACGCTTTATCCTGAAAAGCACCGTATCCGAGTTAGTCTGATGCCTCAGAAATACTCAGATGTACTTGAGCCAGGGACTGATTCTATATCTGATCGTTTAGCGTGCATTCCTATGTTAAAAGAGCACATGGAAGTACATGTTAACTTCTCTCCAATAATCTACACAGATGGATGGTTAGATGAATACAAAAAACTATTTACTGAACTGCAGTTTGCTGCTGGTGATGATATAAAATGTGAATGTATTTTCTTAACACACAACATCCATCAGCATGAGCGTAACAGTAAACCTGTACAGGATCTACTGTGGCGTCCTGACATTCAAGAGAAGAAAGATAGTCATTATGCTCCTGATAACATTAGATATCAGTTTCAGCTGAAACGTCAAATGATACATGAGTTTACCCGCTTGTACGCAGAATACTTTAACCCAGCCGGCATCAGATATATATTTTAACCTATGACAAAACAAACTGTAGTTGACTGGCTAGTTTCTAGAATTAATAGAACTAGCTATGATAAAGTAGCTGAACTAATAGAACAAGCTAGACAGCTGGAGTATCAGCAGCGAATAACAGACTACAACATGGGATATAATGATGCTAAATGCAATCATATTAATGATGCTGAAAACTATATAAACGAACAAAAATATTTAAACGATGAAAATACTACACATATCTGACACCCATGGGTATCATGGTACATTCCCTGACGAAAGATTCCAGGGGGTAGATGTTGTAGTGCACAGCGGTGACTGTAGTAACTACAGAGATCCGTATCGTAATAATAATGAGGTACTAGACTTCATAGAATGGTACAAGAATGTACCCGTCCAGCATAAGATATACGTAGCTGGTAACCATGATACCTCTATAGAGCGTAGACTGGTTACTCCCGGTCATTTTGCTAAGGCCGGTATAATTTATTTAGAAAACGCTGGCACTACAATAGATGGAGTTAAGTTCTGGGGTAGCCCAATTACACCAAGCTTCTGTGACTGGGCTTTTATGAAAGCCAGAGCTAAGACGCATGCAGTATGGCAACAAATCCCAGAAGATACTGACGTATTAATAGTCCATGGCCCCCCAAAAGGAGTTAGGGACCTGAGCTTTGACCGAGAAGGAAATCTAGAAATGTGTGGAGACCTGTCTCTTATGAAAAGATGCTGGGCTCTAAAGGACACATTAAAACTAGTTTGTTTCGGTCACATACATAATATGGATGGCGTAGACACTAACCAAGGCGTGGCTCACTATTCCCGTACTAAAACTGTATTCTCTAATGCAGCTTGTGTGTACGATGGCAGATTTGACCTTGGACTTACATCACACGGAAATATACTTACACTATGAGTACAGAAACAAAGCCTACATTAACAAAGGCAGAAGAACTATTTATGTTCTACAAAAAAGGTATGGCTGGCAGCGGTATGGCTGCTCTTATAGAAGCCATTTGGAAATTAGATAGAAACAATAGAGCTAAGATAGCTCTTGGTTATCCTGAGCTGGTTGCAGTTTGTAACCGATTCAATGATGAAACTGGCTACTGGGAAGACCTTCAAAAGAGATGGAACCAAGTAACCCAGCATGTAAACGCAGAACTATAAAATCCAAATACTATGAAAGACACATGTATCCTATGCGGTGTGGAGACGGCTTACGATGAGTCTACCCATGTTGATATGCGGGTAGGCTACATAGAAGGAATTGGTCAACTATGCCCTAAATGTTTTAGAGAAGGAAGTAACCGTAACCATATTACGGTACCAGAAAACATAATTATTAACACCCCTAATGATATGGAATTAGGTGTAAAAGTTAGAAAGTTATACTATGAGAATAAGTAAAGAAATGATTGTTAGTATATCATGTCTTACAGGACTCTTAACTATTCTAGCGTTAGCTATCTATTTTGATGACGGAAAGCCGGAGCCTCTAACTCCGGCCCGTATCAGATATCTAAGAGACAGTTTAGAGATGGAGTACTATAAAAAAGCAATAGAACAGTCTTATCCTTTTGATCACAGTAAAATTCCAGACAATGAAAGCAATACTAGAGTTCAACTTACCAGATGACCAAGAAGATTTTAAGATGGCAACCAATGCTCTTAGCTGGTATGCAGTATGTTGGGATCTTGACCAGGAGCTCAGAGCTAAAACAAAGTATGCTCCTGATAGTCTACCCCAAGATAAGTACGATGCTTATCAAGAGATCCGAGAATTACTAAGAGAATACATGAGTGATAGAAACATAAGCTTTGATTAATTTTGTAGATGTCTACAAGTTCTCTATTTTTACAGTAAGTAAGTTCTACAATACCCTATGATCCATTTGAAAGACGGTTTAAATACCCTACATGACGACACCTGTGTTAAAGTATACGATCCAGAAATCAAGAAACTGATAGGTGTTTATCCTAGTTATAACAAAGCTGGGCAGATGTTAGGTATCATATCATCCGCTGTACAGCAAAGGTGTACAAGAAAGACAAGAGTATTTTCTCCCTTATATGGGAAAGAAGTAGCCTGTAGATTATCAAGAAAGCTACCAGAGGATGAACCTCTGATGAATAAATGTAAAAACACATTCCTATGAAAAAATACATTGGACCTATCCTTAGTATAGCCACAATTGGTATACTATTCTATACCCTGTTTGATTTAAAAGAACAGGTTAAGCAAATACCTCAGCTTAAAAGAGAACTGGATACCACAAAAAGAACACTTGACTCTGTAAATAACGAGCTCTTTATATCAAGTACAATAGTAACCCGTTATGAAATTACTCTTGACTGGTATAGAACAGAGCACCCAAAAGAAGCTCAAATGTTTGAAGACTGGTTATCATTTAATACTGAGTAATATGAAAAACTTATTATCCCGTATCCTAAAACTAAACTGGACTTTTATACTAGCCTGGTTTATTATTTTCTGTTTAGGCTTCATCTTTTGGAGATGGGTCATATCCTTATTCCTATGAAAAAAGTATCCTTTGATTTTGACGGAACACTCGAGTTTAAAAATGTACAAGACTATGCCAAAGAACTAATAGAGTCTGGTATAGAAGTATGGGTCGTTACCACACGCTGGGACGAGAACCATAAACACAAGTATCCTTTTAATGCTACCCTAGATGATCTATGGGAAGTAGTAGACCGTATTGGTATACCAAGACACAGAGTCAGATTTACCTGTATGCAGTGGAAGACAACCTATTTAGAGGGAACCAAATTTATTTGGCATCTGGACGATAACGAACAGGAAAGCTATGAGGCCTATAAAAAAGGCATGAAGACACCAGTAATAGTAGACGTTATGTCTTCAGACTGGATGGAGAAATGTAATGTCCTTCTTAATAGTGCTCAATGAACGAAGACTTATACTATATAGAAGGTGATAGAGTAATACTAACCCCTTTGTTTCATATAAACCGAGGACAGTGTTGTGGCAATGGATGCCGGCACTGTCCTTATTTACCTAAGCATATAAAAGGTAACCAAGACATTGACCCTACCTATGAACATCTTAAAAAGAGCCCTCTATCTGGACGATCAGAGGACACCAACGACAACCATTCCGGGGTATGAACCCTGGCAGGTAGTTAGAAATTATGATCAGTTTGTTGAGTGGATATCTAGTAACGGCATCCCAGATCTAATCAGTTTTGATCATGACCTGGCTGAAGAGCATATAGATGACTACTTCAAACAGAAGCTAAGCATTGGCTGGCAGCAACCAGACTATGAAAGCTATAAGGAAAAAACCGGGTTAGACTGTGCCCGATGGCTAGTAGAGTTTTCCCAAAATTCTGGGAAAAGAATTAATGCTGTATCAGTCCACAGCCATAATCCTGTTGGAGCTACTAATATACAGAGCCTCATCAACGGGTTTAAAAGACACATGGAATGGCCACAAGATTGTTATCTTGGGCGGCATCCTTTTACTGTAGAAAATCAATAAACATGCATACAAAAATCAAACTCCTATCTTCAGATGAAATCTTCTTAGGGCTACGTTTTGGTATAACTAAGTTGGTAACCGATTTAAAATCTTATGATCCAGAAAAAGAGTATCCCAAAGCTTACGCTCTAGACATTGGATTTATTTTCGGCAGTATAGAGTTTACAATAAAGGGTAGCTAAGTGCTACCCTTTTTTTAATCTCCTGAAGGCTTACCACCCATCTTACGTTGGTAGTTTATCACTCTTTCTTCTGGATTGAACAATTCAAAGTAATTCCAGTAACCAGTTAGTGCCATTATATCTTTCTTGATTTTAGCATCACCTTTATCAAAGCTTTTAGTTTTCTTTTGATAGTATGCCAACTTATTCCAGTACTCACTTTCAGAAGCAAGGGTGTTTGCAGCTACAAGTGCTAAACCATGCTCAAGTAAATTACCTATTCTACCAACATCACGACCAACGTTTGTGAATGATGTAAAGTTTTGGAAGTAGTTGTCTAGGTCTCCTATAATTACCATAGGTACCATAGACCTGGTTTCCATGTCAGCTTTAGCATAGACTGCGAGTAGATTGTAAGCAATGATCTTAGAAAAACTTTTATCATCTTCATCATCATCTGGTATAGCAGAAAGAAGCATTCTTCCTATTATCATCATAGCTAAAGAAACTGCTAATTCTCTTGCTGCCATTTGACTCTTTTGTTGATATAGCTCTGATACCTCTGTTTTCTTTGACCCAAAAATAGCCGCAGTAGCCTGACGGAATCCATAAAACTTATAAGTATCTATTAGTGCTCTATAAAAACCAACAGCCATTTCACCTGCTTCATAGTTAGTCTGCCTTCTACCAAACCTATTCATCAAGAATGGCTCTAAGTACTTACGATAGAAGAATATTAATCTACCTACAATTCCACTCTCAGCTCTAGTTTTATCCCACTCAGCATATCGACCCTGAGTTCTACGTATCTCACTCCATACAGTACGTTTTATAACGTCTTCATCTTTTTTAGTCCACTCAACATCTTCTCTGATAACAACTTCACCATTTGCGTTTTCTTTATAAGCCTCATAGGCATTAATAGTTAAGATGTTTCCATTCTCGTCTTTTTGATACTCCGTAACATTACCTTCCTCATCTCTTGACTTTACAACTTTAACTTTTATATTATCTAGAATAGATAACCATATAGTAGATGATATCTCAAGCTCTCCCTTATCTTGTATCCACATTGCAAAATTACCCTCAAGGAAACCTTGTTTGATTCTATCTCCTGAAGAACGTGTGCGGTTGTAATAGTGATCTAAAGACTGACCAAGTGGGTTCCAATATAAAAGCATCTTACTTTTAAATGTCTTACCACCAATCTTACCATAGTCTTTAATCATAGAAGCTATTAGACCGTTACGACCGTAGATCTGACCTTTGGCCCATGCCATATTTTTAGCAGAGTAATGTGCTGATTTATGATTACCCAAGAAAGCCTGTATGTTACCTGATAACATGTTACCAACCTGGTTAGGTACATCTAAAGCAAGTCTTGACAAACCAATTGCTCTAAGACCCAAATCACCAAATCTACCTATCAAACCTTCATCTTTTTTCCATTCACCTTTAATGAACTTCTTATACTCAAAGTTCATTTGATCTATAGCTCTACGCATTCTTTCCATGCGGTTCTGCTTGTCAGGAAAATCTTCTTCACTAAGCTGTTGATATAATGACTCCATAAAGCTTATCATACTCTTAGACATAATCTGAGCTGATGCCATAGCTTTATTAACATGAGCATTCTCATACCAACGTATTACAGCAGCAATACCGTCTGTAGTTTGTTGTTCTATTGGTAAAGGTGTGTTATGTTTAAACTGGATACGATCATCTTGTTCTGTTCCATAACCATTAATAGAAAAGTCGTAGTCTGTTCCAATAGCTAGATTTTGATCTCTAAACATTTTAGCCCTGTTCTTCAATCCTTCTTTTAAGCCTTTCTCTCTTAAGTCTGCTAAAGACTGCTGCTCATATCCAGGGAAATTATATCCAAGCATACGCCCAGTTGTCTCTTGCTGTGTTCTTAAAAACCTACTTACAAATGAATGATAAAAGTCAGAGGTGCGTTTATTGTTACGTATCTGATCATACTTTGGATTAATCCATTTGCTACTGCCCTCAACCTTATATGTTTCCTCATCAATCGTTAAACCCTTAGGCATAGGATAACCCAAAGCATCTACCTGCTGATTGATATTATAAGCAGTAGGTCTAATAATTCTTGTAGAAAACTTGTAGTCAGGTACCTCTTCCAACATATCCTCACTTGTTGGAATAGTAAGCATGTTATACTTCTTTGGAAGAGGATTTAAAGCCTCATCAGATACAAGTTTAGACTGATACTTATTAGTATGATTATTGTCATACCAAGTTTTAAAGTCCATTTCTTTTAATAAGAACTGTTCTAAATACCAGTCTTTCATACTGGCTTCTTTCTCAGTCTGGTAGTTATTCCATGCAAGCTCTAGCTCATCAAGTCTAGAGTTAAACTCTTTAATATAAAAAGGATTCTCTACTCTTGTTTGTAAAGCTTCTAGATCTTTAAATAACTCAGTAAGCTGTACTCTATCTTCGTAACTTAGACCCAATGATGGTGATGCCATCTTGTATATCTGAATTAGATTCTCTATCTCATTAAGAGTATCTACATCATCTTGAGTCATAAACCGGCTATCAATAACACCACGTCTACGGTATTGCTTTAAGATTTCTTTATATCTGTCATTTAAACCTTCAACAGCTCCACTGGATCTACCAATAATCATAAAGACTTCATCCCAAACTTCACCAACAAGCTGATACCATTCTTCCTTAGGACGCTTTATAGTATTCTGCTCTTTCCATTTAGCAAGAGCTTCTATATCTACATTACCGTTTGCGTCAGTTAATTGTATTCTTTTCTGATTATAAAGACGCTCGTAATAATTAAAGTTAGTTTCATACTCATAGTACTTTTCCTGTAGAGCTAAGTAACGAGCGTAACCGCCTTCTTTCATATCAGCATACTTCTTACGCAGCTTGTTAAGCTCTACTTCTATCTCAGCGATTCTATCTATAGTTTCTTCATCTAGCTCCTCTGCATTATTAAAACCAGCAGATGCTTCTAACAAACGCTTCTCAGCAAAAAGTTCATCTCTTTCTTGTCTATATTCCGCAGGTAAAAGTTTATCAATCTCATAGAACTCATTGACATACTCCATCTGTGAGTTCTCCAACCTCCACTCTAGAAACTGATTCTGCTGTTCACTAAGCTGTTTCTTTAGCTCTTTACGGACCTCAGGATCTGTTTCATCCTGAATCTTTTTACTAAGTAACCGCTCCTTATTTCTAAAATCATCTATAGTGTCATAATACTCTTGAGATATAGGATTTACAAAAGCTCGTCTTTGAATTTTTGTAAGATTACCGTTGTCATCATAAGTATTTACAGATCTGATCTCACTGATTGCTTCATTAAGCTCAGCTATGTTTCTACTTCCGGCAGAATACCTATCATATTCATCCTGTATCTTTTCTCTTTCAATGAAGTTTACATAGTCCTGTATACCATTAGATATAGCTACTTTTAACTGTGTAGCATAGGCACTAGTTACCCAATCACCGCTTGCTGTAGCAGCAACACCGCCTGTTATAACAGTAGTGCCCTGGCCCATATACACAGGAGAGGCGGGATCTAAAACAGCCATGATATACTTGTTAACAGACTCATCGTCAAGGTTTATACCTTGCATTTCTACCTGTAACTTAATAAGCTGTTTCTCAATATTTTCTAGTTCGTTTTCTGGATTAAGCAAATCAGATTTTAAAGCAGATCTTCCAACATTACTTACTTTCTGACTTATTCTGTACCAAAAGCCTGAACCAGATTGACCTTCAGATAAAAGTTTTGATCTCTTTTCTTCTAGTCTTTTTATACGAGCTTCAAGTAATTGCTTCCTTTGATCGTTTATTCTAAATACTTGATTTTCAGATAAACTATCTTTTAGCATGCTTGTAAGATAAAACAATCCAAGTCTGTTATATTCAGCCCTAATTGATCTTATATTGTTTTCAATCTGATTCAAAACCTGTACAGCCTTGCTATCTTCACCAACTTTTGCTTCAGTAAGAAGCCTTCTTACTTGACTAATAACAATATTATATCCACCTGCTAAACGAGTAAACTTATCTAAGTCTTTAGATCTTTGCTCTAAACCGCTGTCATTAACAATAGAATCCATGCTCTCAACAGTTTGACGTAGAGCGGCTGTATCATTAGCCAGTACTTGAATAACAAATCCAACTTTATAAGCTGAATCCCAGGCATCTTGTTTTAATGCCTCTTTTATCTGATTTAAGGATTGAATACGATCTTCGTAGTAATCAATTATATTTTTACCTGAGTCTTTTTTCTTTGCGTCTTTTAGCTTAGCTCTTGCATTTATAAGCTCTCTTTCAGTAATCTCAGTTAACTTAGCAACAAGCTTGTCAGCCTGTTCAGGAGACATATTAAAAACAATATCATCTCTATTCTTTTCACGTGCAGGAGTGACATCCTCTTCAGCTAAGGGTAAAACCTTAGCTATCTTTCGCATATGATTTTTATAACGTAGATAATCAGACTCACCTGCTTTATCAAACTCAGAACTTAAATAGCTCTTTACCTTATAGAAAGTATAGTTAAAAGTATCTTCCCCCTTTTCGTTGAACTGCTTACCATCGGCAGTATCATACGTACCATAATAGTACAAACCAAGAATACGCTTTTCATCTGTATCTATACCAAGCTGCTGAAGCATTCTTGCATAGATACCGAGCTGGATATCCCAGTTTTCGTAAGCATTTCTTGTACCACCACGAAACTCTGCATCTGTTTGAGCACTGCTGTTTACAGGCCAGTAATAAGAAAGGCTATCAACTGTTGAAGTACTCTTTAGCTTTTTACTCTTAAGATCAATTACAACAGCTTTACCATTTTTATCTATTGCCACCATGTCTAGACGACCTACAATGTTTCTGTCAAACCTGTCTTTCGCAAGCACACTTATCTCTGGAAGAATGGTGTACCCCATAGAGGTGTAGGTTTGAAGTATACCAAGAATCTCATTAGACATATTGTAGAGCTCGTCCTCATTAAGAATGGTCCCGTTCTCTATTAAGCCGTTTATAGTAAACTTCTTATCATAGCTTTTAAGAAGCTCTCTTAGTTTGGCTTTACTAAATACACTTGTAAGACTTTTATCCGTACCAATTGTTTCCTTCTGCAAAGACTCAAGTATGTAGTGCTGAAAGGTTCCAAACTCAGCATAGTCCTTATACTTTTCCTGGTCTTCTAATTCACCCCCGGCAAAAAGATTAGTTACAGAAACTGTAGTATCTTCTTGTTCTACAACTTTACGATATTCTTCTAAGTTCTGCTTTATCTTCTTTAGGGTTTCTTGCCTACCATCTTTAGGGGAAGACTGTATGATCCGATCAAGTGTAGTAATCTGATCATTTACCCTTTCTAGTTTCAGTTCTTTAAGCTCTGATTTAGCTTTATCTTTTACCTTACCAGAAGTTTTAGCCTCTTGCATAATAAGCAAAAGCTCTGCTTCCTGAACACTAGGTATATCATAGTTATTTAAAGTATAAGCAGCCAAAGCTTTAGCTTCACTACCTAAAGCTGAAACTAAACTCTTCCAAGATTCAAGGTTCTTATTAGGACAGGGCATGGATTATAAACATTTTAGTTGTTCAAGGATAGCGGATTTAGACATACCGGCTTGAGTCATAGTATTTATGTACTCTTTAGCTTCTTCACGGTACTGTTCCAAAGTTACATTTTTTGTAGACTTTGAATTGTAGAGCTCGTCTATTTCTTTGATTGTTATATCTGCTCCTACAGGAGTAAACTTCTTAGCGGCTTCAGCTAGTATAGCTTTCATGTCACCATTATTTATATCCCACTGCATGATCTTTCCAGTCTTAACAGACATTACTTGGTTCTTCTTATTTACTATATAGCTTGCACCCTTATGGTTAACTATTACAGCATTGCCAGTCTTTACAGCCAGGTTAGCATAAATCTTATTGCGGACTACTGAGTCTTCTTTAAATACTTCTTGACCGTCTTTATTAAAGATCTGATTACCTGCCACAGTATAAGTCTGTACTTGCTTGCCCTTAGGAGTATATGTAATTTCTGTACCCTTCTTAGTATCAGTAGTTTCAGTGGCTGGCTGGCCAATCTTTTTAAAACCAATCTCATCCGGAGCCTGAGCTGTAGCCTTGCTTCCAACTTTAGCACCCTTAAGTTCTCCTCTGGCAATCATGCCTTCTATATCATCATCAGAAACTATACCTTCAATTCCAAGATCTACAGGACCAACAATATCACCCATGTACTTACTAGGAGCTTCTTGTTTAGTCATGTTATCAGACAAAGGACTAACAACTTGACCATTTAAAAAGTATCTAACTTCCTCTTCTTGCTCAGATTTAGGTCTTACTGCCTCCCACAATTTCTTACCATCTTGCTGATTAAATCCAAAGCTTAAAAGGTTCTTTGTACCTTCTACATCCATTCTTACATACTCAGCTTTAAGTCCAGTATTTACTGGCCCCATAAGCTTGTCTACTGAATGTTGTGCTATCCTATCTGAAACAGGAACATCATCAACAGATACTAATCTAAAGAGATTACCATCATTATCAGAAAGCAGTACTTTGAACTTAGCTCCATTAATCTCCATGGTAGCCAGATCTCTTGTAATAGCAAACTCTCTATATAGAAGCTCATCTATCTTGTAAGGATCTTGACCAGGTACAGCTTTCTTAATAGGATTCAAATCAACAGTAAACTTATCTATCGAACCATTAGTGTACTGAAACTTCTTACCAGATAGCTTCTTTACATTAGTCATGTGGCTAAATACACCGGCATTAAGAATATCTTGCATTAAATTCTTATTATCGGCCGACTCTATGTTAATACCATAGCTTGTACGGATGTATTTTTGGTTACCAGCGTAGCTGAATATCTTATTAACAATACCATTAATCCAGTCAATCTTACCTGCTTTTGTTTTATTATTAAAGAAGTTATCAAACAGCTTGTTATAGTTATTCAATATCTCATCAACAATCTTTTTAACATAAGCTTCTTTTTCGTTTTCTTTTACTCCAGACTTCATTATACTACGGATCTCCTGTTCTTTCTCAAAAATAAAAGCTTGCTGATCAAAGAGTAATTTCTGAAACTGATCTAAAACTCTAGATACCTCTGACATCTGAGGAATATCAGGATTGATATACTTCAAGAATGTAAATGCACCATATCCTAAACCGTCTTTAGTAAGAAGATAATAGAAAAGTTGGCGAGAAAGCTTTAAGGTTCTAGGATCTTTGCTCTTCTGTAAGGACTCATATCCATTGATAATATTCTCTGTAAGATCTTTATCAAGACGCATACGACTAGTAGCCTCTAGATAATTTATATCCTGACGTACATTTACCTTTAAAAAGTCAACGAAAGGATTACCGGGATTTACTGAGTTTAGATAATCTAGGTCGTCAAGTAATGTATTATTATCTAACCAGAAATCAGCAGAGAAATACTTGTAAGAATCTTCAAGCATCTCAAGCTTAGCCTTACTAGCAGCATCGTCTTTAGTTGATAAATCATCAATCTGAGACTTCATTTCAGTCTTCATCTTGTTGATGATAATAAACTTACCAACCTGATCAATGATATCTTGTTTTGCTTTCTCATCACCAAAGGTGTTGTTCAAACCAAGATTTAATATATCAACAACAGATTTAAATAACGGTGTTCTTTCAATAAGTAGCTGTCTTGAATAAGAGCTCATCATTGAAGCTGCTTGTATCAAACTTGAGTATTCTTTTGAAGATGTCAAAGCTTTTACAATAGACTCTCCAAACAAAGAAGTACCAGACAAGAAATAGTTGTAAGCAGAAAGAATTTCATCTAGCTTATTAAAATCAGGTTCCTGCTGTTTAATAAGATTCAACACCTTACCCAATAACAAGATATCACTGTTTAATTGAATAATGCTGGCATAAGTACTAGCCAAATATGCTTTAGCTACATCTTCTGCAACTACAGAATTATCTTCATAGAGTAACTCAATGCCAAGATCACCAAGCCTTATATTCTCAGGTTCCATTTTGGCAACTTCAGGATTAGGTTCAATTGTTTTAATATACATTGGTCTAACCTCACCATATCCTATAACCTTACCATTCTTTTCTTTTGCAACAAGTAGTTCACCAAGTCTTCCACTCTGTTGAAGTGATCCAACAGTTTGTTTAAAATAGTTTTTCATTCTTGAAGAAATACTTCCTTCAAGATTAATGCTGGTATCTTGTGCTGCAGACTTTGTTGTTCTGTAGTCTTGAATAATCTCTTCTATAAAAGGTATTTTGTTAATCAACAAACCAAGCTGTAGATTACCAGACATACCAACAATAACATTTGAGATACCTGCAGTATCAGGATTAAGATTTAGTACAGACGGAATAGGTTCTTTAGCTGCATCAGCAAACATACCAAGTGTTTCACCAGTACGTCTAATAGCTGATGTATTAGTAAAGTCAACGTAATCAATCTTTTTGTTGTTCTCATCTAACACTCTAATCAAAGGCTGACTTAGAACTAAGTCATTTTTCTCAGCAAAAGCTATAAACTTATTAAAGCTTGCTGCTATACCAATACCGTCTTTGTTAGTTGCGTTAAGATCATTAGCAACTACGTCACCCATAACTGAGAAGATAGAGTTCTGAGTAATAACACTATCAACAGATGCTCCAATACTTGCAGCAATATTTCTAAAAGGCTCAACAGTTGAACGTTCATTTATATAGAAATCCTTAAATACCTTCTCGTTTGATAGAATATCTATCTTCTGTTGTAAGCTTGTGTTATTTAAAACAGGTATAACAGGACTAGGATTTGTCTTTAAGTACTTGCTAAACTCAGCCTGGGTTACAGGCATGCCCTTTGACTTAAGGATATTTACCAGAGCAGCTATCTTTAACGTATTGTTTACCTTTCTAAGTTCTTTCTTAGTTTCTCTAAGTTCTTCTTTAGCTGCATCCTTAGCGTCACGGGCAATAAGATACTCAGCTCTTTTCTTTATAAACGTATCACGCTTAGAGGATCTATCTTTCTTACTGCTTGATACATACTCGTTAAAAGCAATATCATGTTGATTCTGCAGATCCTTTCTTACGTTCTCAAGAAGATCTAAGTTGCTGATAATATCATCTCTCTTCAGCTTAATTTCCTCTGGAGTCAACTCTAAAGTACTGATACCTAACTCCTTAGTAACCTTTTTAAAATCAGAAGTTAGTACAGGTTTTACAACCATCTTTTCCATCTCAATGTCAACTAGCTCCTTAAAATAAGGATGGCTTGACATATACTGAATATACTCTGCAAACTGACCTTGTGACGGGGTTGTATACTTAGAGTAGTCTCCATAAACGTGAGCTACTTCATTATAATCTATATAGTAATCAAATGTATGAGAGTAGAGCTTATCCACGTCAAGGTCAGAACCAGCCAGAATGTGAACCAATTGAGGAACTACGATGGAGTTTTGATAAGCAGGATCTATATAGTCTACTGCTTTTGCAACAACCATGGAACGTTTATCTTCTGTAGGAATACGAGTACTGAAGAAGGTTGACAACTTGGTTAAGAAAAGCTCACGCTCACTCTCGTTATCAAATAATTTTTTAGGTATCATTACCTCTACGGTATACACCTTTTTACCATTAACTTCTTCTACTGATATACCTAGATGACGGGTTTTGAACCTGTCAGTATCATTATACAGTTCAGGGTTTTGTTCTTGTTCTTCTTGAGTAATGATACGATTATTATCCTGAGTGTCGTATAAAACCTCATAACCAAACTCTGAAACAAGAATATCACTTCTACCGCTGACCTTCTGTGAGAATACAGCGTTGTTAAACATACTAAAGTAATAGTATGTAAAGATCTTCTTGATTGCAGGTATGTTTGGATTATGAACAGGTTTTCCGTCTCTTACCTCAAAGTACTTAAGAGTATTGCTGTCAATGCCCTGTTTCTTAAGTCCGTTGTACATAGTAGTAAACAACTGACTAATGTTAAGCTCTCCTTTTTCATCTAGAATAGCCTTGTTAAGGTTATTCATTGAGCTCTTTGATATATCACCAAGAGTATCAGAGTATTCCTTGGCAAGATCTTTAAGAGACTTGTTACGATATACTTGATCATTTGCAAGCTTGTTAATATATGTAGTCAATAGCTGACGTGCCTGGGATGGCAATGTAATCTTATCATGTATACCAGAAGTCTCTACCTGCATAAACTTAAACAATGAAGAGCTAGAACTCTTAGATGGTTTTAAGTTTGTAACGGTATCTGTATTAAGCTTTATTGGTACTACTGTGGTTTTCTTTGAAGCATTTGTATCAAATAAATGATCTATACCACTAGCTTCCATTGAGTTAAGAAGATAGTGTAGCTTTTCACGCCCACGTTTTGGAGACCAGAAGCCATGAACTTCTGAATACAATTCTTCTACTTTAGACTCTAAATCTGCAGCTTCTGCAGAGAAAGGATCTTCAATAATCTGGTCTTCTAACATTTCTATCTCAGAATAAAGCTCATCAAGTTTTTGCTCAGCTTCTTCCTGATTCATACCCTGAGGTATTACAAGTCTGGACACATCTGGACGAATAAGAAGATGCTCTGATAACTTATAGTATTCTAATATACCACCAGTTGCTGTCTTAAGAGTGTTAAGTACAACTTTATTCTCATTAAGAAAATCAATGTCTTCTTTGTCTAAGGTTTTATACTTAGCCTTGTGAAGAATAGACTTAACGGCAGGACTTAATCTGCCCCAGTTGTCCATAAGTCTTATCCTGTGATTCATAATATGATAAGACTGTCCATCTGCAATATCTACACCTTTAGAATTAGGTGTTTCTTCATCCTGGGCCAACTGATTAAGATCAAAGTCTGTCTTGCCAGTAAGAGGATTAGTTGATGTTGGTATAAAAGACTGAAGGTTTTCTACTACAGCAGTACGGAAATATCCAACCTTAGCAGAGTTACCTGATATAACGCCACTCTTGTTACGCTTGTAAAATTCCTGTGCTGTCTTAATACCCGTAGCTAGGTCACCATCAAAAATCTGGTTAACCGTACGTTTATTCATCTCAACGTTTAGATGATAATCCAGAAGCATTTCATCAAGAGTATCATAACCATTTTCCTCAAGCGTACCGTCTTTAAAGTCCTGGTTTATTTTAGTAGGTAGTAGATCAGATGTAGCAATAGTTTCTCCGTCTTTCTTCATGTACTTTAAAAGCTCATACTTCTCTAAGTTCTTCTTAAGAGCTTCAAAGGTTTCCTGAGTATAATCACTTAACTGATTGGGAAGCTGCATAAGCACATCAGACTTTAAAGCCTGTTCAAAAGTAACACCAGACTTTGCAGCATTAACAAGAGCATCTTTCATCTCTTGTCTTAATACAGAATTCTCATCAGTAGTTTCCTGCTGATCAAAGAAATGTTCAAAGTGTTTAAACTGGTAAGCTCTTAGCTTGTTAACATCACCATTAAGATTGTTGTACCCGTTATAACGTACAGCATTCTCATCATTACGGTTTGCCCATTCACGCTGAATACGATTATATTCTTGACGCAGCAAAGACATAATATCTTTTATGTACTCTGAGTTTGCTTCAAGACCATCGGCATATCTCTTATACTTTGCCGTTAATAAAAAGTTAGTTGTTGTAGCTTCTTCCTGAGTACGACTACGTCTGAATGTGTTGATAGATACTTTACCTTCAGATATCCTTTCACGGTTTGCAAAATGCACAATACCACTAAGAAGGAACGTCTTAGGATCAATACTACCAAATGTTACACCTTTACGATTAGTATCGCCTATCTCCTGACGGAACCCTCCAAAGCTTGATAGATAAAGGTTGTTTAAGAAAAGATTGTTTTCCTCTGATCCGTTGAATAATGGATTATCTGTATACCAATCACGAAGCATTGGATACATATCTTGAAGAGAGCTTATACCCTCTTCTCTAATTTTTTGTACTAGTAATGACGGAGGGGTGTGTCTAGTATATCTATATATGTTCTCATACTCTGCATTCTGATAAACAGACATCGCAGAGTTAATATCATACTTTATAATAAACTTGGCAGCCTTCTTAAGTATCTTATTAATAGCATCAATCTTAGTGTAATCTTTACCAAGGTTTACGTTAGCATCTTTATCAGCAAAAAGATTAGGATAGTTAGGTGCTGCAATCTGAGCTAGGTTTTTAAAGAAGTCTGATTGTAAATAGGCTCCTTCTTTCATCAAAGTCTGATTCACTTCAATGTCTTGAATGTTTCTAGTAGACCTAACATTAAAAGGTTTCTTCTCTTCAATGTTGTATATAGCTAGTAAAGATTGTCTTATCAGACTCTTTGGTAGAACAATGTTTACATCGTCCATAAGTTGTTTAACTTTGTCTACCACTTGGTTCAACGCTTTTCTTTGGTTGATACCATTACCGGCCAAGAATAGAGTGAACAGGTTCTGATTAATATAATTCTGCAGGTCTTTAAACTTCTTATTAAACGCCTCAATCTGTTCAGGAGTCTTTAGCTTACGATACTCCTGGTCATAGTAGAACTTAATTGCTTCTCTTTTCTGATTAACGTCTTGATTAATAGAAGCATCAAATACCTCTGACTTAGTAGAAGTCTTTGTGGTAGTACTCTTAATAACATAACTAGGAAGTTCTGTTACAAAGAAGGTATCAATAAACTGCTTATAGAGATATAGATTTCTTGTCGGTTTACTAGTTGAGTCAGAAAGATCCGCTATTCCAAACTGACGCTGGATAAAGTCAGCAAAAGCTTTTAAAGGGGCATACTTTGGATCATTGTCCTCCTCCATCATTTCTACAGCCTTAGCCAAAGAAGGTAGGATTTGATCTATAGTATTGTCTGATGCCACTTTAATCATAGCATTAAAAAGCATGCTGCCATCCGCAGTTCTGCTTACAGTAACTCCCAGATCAGGATCGGTATACTGATAAGGAATGATTCCAAACAGGTTTCTAAACTCACGGCTGAGTCCTTCTAAAGGATTGATATGAACCTTATCAAACTCACCACCTTTATTAGTTTGTTCTGCATCTTCTTCATCTTCAGGTAGTTGTAGATTACTATCAGCTAAAGTTTTTTCCAAACCAAGAGTGTCTATCTTTTCTTTTACAAGACCCTTGATGGTTTCTAAAGCCTCGGTGTTATCACCAGGTTCAGTTAGTAACTCATTAGCCTCCTCGTCATTAAGTAGTTGATCATCAAGAACATACTTGACAGGAACGCCTAACACAAAAGATGCTTCAGCAAACTTATTCTGATACTTATTACGAATAGCATCTGCTAGTTCAGGATTACCTGTTGCTATCAAAGCTTCAAGATCATATTCTGCTTTAAGTTCTTCAACAGCTTGAACAAACTTGCTAGCAAAGTTACCGGTGGTCATATTAGCCACCCGGTATGTCAGCTTGGATACAAGCTCATTCTGTACTTCTAGATTCAGAGGTACTTTGCTTATAACTCCAAAAGCAGGCTCATTTGTTTCCTCATCTATTGTCTCTACTAGTTTAGGACGCCCGTAAGCTAAAGCAAAGACTCCTTCGTTAGATATACTGTTTTCAGGATTGACTACTTGCTCAGCATATACTCCACCATCAAAGTCTTTATACAGTCTATCAATTGCACGCTGATTGCTATTAAAGAAGTTAATGATACGTTCTATAAGTTTTACAAAACGTTTAAACCAAGAATCAATTGGTTCTTTCTTGTCAAGCTTATATTTTCTAAATCCATCTGCCAAATACTCTTCAGCTATAAGATCTATAATCTCACGGTCAGTTTTATTAAAGTATCTGCGTTCATTACGAAAGTCAGAGATCTGCTGTTGTGTAACAGTTCCCATACGAGCTTTTGCTTTACTTAAGTAAAATGCTCTTTGGTCACTTGTAAAAATGTCACGGAATAAACCGTGGAAAGCTTCGTGATAAATAGTACCCTCAGAAGATAAGTTTTTATTTACATAAACTGCACGATTCTTGTAATAACCAAGAACCTGCTTTCCTGCAGAAAGATTATCTATAATTGTACCTAGATCACGCAATGAAATACCTGAGTTCCTTAGAGCTTGGCTTAACCACTGAACTTCTTCATTAAAAGATTTATCTGTATAGCTCTTGTATTCTTCTTCAGAACGAAGCATAAATGGAGCTTCGTCATCTAGCTTCTTAACAATCTTACGTCCAGTCTTTTTAGCCGGCTCTGCTGAAACAGGTTTATTCTTTTCCTGTGTTGGAGTAGCGGTTTCTTGTGTTGGAATTAATTGTTGACCAGCAACATCATTATCTCCAAGGGTACCAAGAACACTAAAACCTTCAGCCTTAGATTTTTTTGGCCTAGTAGTTGCTTTTCTTTTAACAGGAAGTACAGGCTCATCATTAAGAGCAACAGTAACTTTCTTCTTCGTTTCTCTAGCATTGTATTTAAGAAACTGTACAGGTGCTTTAGCAGTGTTTCCATCTTTGTCAACAAGCTTAAGCATGTACTCTTTAACATCGTTTTCATTCTCATACTCAAAAAGAGTATTTGTTTTCAACTCAGATCTGAACTGTTTTAATAGATTATCATCACTGTTTTCCAGTTTATCTGTCAGTTTTTTATAGTCTGACATCAAGCTGTTCATCCATTTTTTATAGGCCTCCAATACATCAGCATCCTGAGTATTGTCAGTAACGCTAGTTATAGAAGCATCTGAAAAGTAAAGATTGAGTGCCTGCTTCTGTGGACCAGTTAAAGAGTTACGAACTTCTTTATCAGAAGGTCTAAGTTCAAAAGCAAACTTCTTTGTTTTTGGGTTATACGATAGATTCACAAACCAGTTTTGTGACTGGTAAAAACCATACACCTTTGAGTTAAAGAAAGACATCAACTGATTTACAGTACTAAATGTCTGCCCTTTATACTTGTATTCTTTTGTTTTTTCTCCTTCAGTAAGAACAGCTTTTAACTCAGCAAAGTCTTTTGCAAACTTTTTGAAGTGCTCAACAGGACTAGTACCAGTATCTCTCTTCAAAGCATATGGCTTAAATCCTTTAGGATCTGTGGGTTCTTTAGCTACCCAGGCATATTTAGCACCGAACTTATCTGTAAACTCAGGAGTAATACCATGTACTGTAGCAGCATACTCTTTAGTATCCGTTACCGGAACCACTTCTCCAGAGTCATCTGTATACATAAGGGTTTCCCCACTGTTCAAAGGAAAGTCAAGTATCCAACCGCTACCCCAACTGCGAGCAACCAGCGGTACGTCTTTTTCCAATATCTCACCAGACTCTGTCTGATAAGTTATTCTAAAAAGCTTATCAGGATTGTTTTGAACAAGAGACTCAAAGCTCTGTCCTTTTACGGCATCCTTACCAGACTTAGTTACTGTAAAATATTTATTAAATATTGGAGTAATATCTATCTGCTCGTTTTCTCCAAGCACTAGCTCAACCTCTTCATTGAAGTCTTGAATCTTGGTATATAGCTTTTGAAAACGATCATACTGTTGATCAGTCATTTGCTGACCATTAACCAACATGTTAGCTTTTACAAACTCTCTTTGCTCCTCAGAAAAAGTAATAGGTTCTGTAGTGTTATCCGGATGAACTATAGCATAGTTCTCAATACCCGCTATGTAGACATTACCAGCTGCCTCATTATTTTTTAAGAATATCTGTGTTCCAAAACCATTGTATCGAGCTGCAGCAGCAATTACTGAAACCCCCAATTTGAGTTTTTTATTAATCTCATCAGGCGTCTCGTAAGTAATTATAGTTCTGTTAGGTATACCTAACTGTTTTAGCTTCTCCTGGTTTTCATTAACAAACTTTCTTGTAGCAACTACTTTTACATTATCGTTTATAGTAGCCGTATTAGAACCCATTGATTCTATTAATGCTTTATTACCAACAAGCACAAACCCAGTTTCAACCTCATCCTGGTTCATGCTGACTTTGTCATAGCCAATATGATTATTAGCCTTAACTGTTAGTACAGAAGGATTAACATCATTAATAGGTATGTAAGTAGATGCCTGTTCAGAAGGCTGTTCAGAACTAGTACCGGTTATAACGCTAAGAAGAGTAGATTTTGCAAAGGCGTCTTTTACCTGATTGATCTTATCTATTAGCTTTTTAACTAGATCCTCGTTATCTGCAATCTTACTATAGACTTCACGAACCGCAGCCATAGCTTTTCTAAGCGTAGCCAAAGTGGTATCTGCTATAGATAAGCCATCAACTAGGTCCTTTTGTTGAGCAGAAGTTGGCTGAGCCTCAGTCTTTGGAGCACCGTTTAAAGGCTCAGATTTATTATACTTCTTATTATACTGCTGTATAAAGTAGTTTGCACCTAAACTCTTTGACCAAGTGTTAAAGTCATCTTCAAACTCTGGGTCATTATTTTGTATTATATCAAATGCTTCCAATAAGAAGCTGGGTAATCCTGGATCATCTTCTTGCTCTTCAGATTCTTGATCCTCAGTTTGTTGAGGCACTTGCTCAGTACTTGGTGTGGCTTCGGTCTGAGTTATGCCAGCAGCTTTATCTGCCTCTTCTTTTTCTTTACGAGCTTTTTCCTCTTCAGCTTTCTTAGCTTGCTCGTTTAGGTTTTCTTCAATTGATCTTAAGTTAGCTACATAGTTCTTCTTACCGTTTTTATTGTCAGCATAGTAAGCCCACATTGCCCCTATATTTCTAACCTCATTAAGAACCTGACCTTTTTGCCTAGAGATAGTATTAAGACCCAGCATTGCACCAGCAATGGTACGCTCGTCTTTTTCATAAAGATAGAAGCCGTCTTTGTCTTTTTGCAAGTTCTTTAAAGACTCAGGATTGTTCTCCTCAATCTTTTTAAAACTGTTCTCTAGTTCCTTCAGTACATCCTCATATAGACTAAGAGGAACCTCAGATTCTTTTCCGTTTTCTTTTATGTACTCAACAATCTGTTTCTGAGACTCTATCCTGTACTTCATCTCATTAAGCTGATCTACAAGACTATCAGAAAGAGAAGTCATGTCAGAAGTAATCAACTCATTTTTTGACTCATCTAAATCCTTTTGGATTAGATTAGCAAGATATTTAGAAACAACTTGTTTAGCAGCAATACTTGTTAGATAAGACTTACGTGCTTTATCTTCTTTAGAGTTATCAAAAAGAATGCTTTCGTTTAGTACCTTGTTCTGCTTTATAATACTTGAAGCTATACTCTTATGGGTTTGTATATCCTCATTTAAGTTTTCTCCAACAGCAAAACCAAGCTTTGCTAAATCTTCAGCTGAAGCCTCGTTAAGAGAATCAAGCTTCTTCATTAAAGAACCTTCTTCTCCAGCATTTATATGAGCCTGAACAAACTCTGAAAAAGCCGATACTCTTAAGAAGTTTCTTTGAAACTTATTACGAGTGTTCTCAGCCTCAGTAAGCATTTCAGATGCTTTACTAATACCAGTTACGGCAGCATTTAGTTTAACCTCATCTACAACAGGCTTTCCTTCTTTATCAAAAACTATCTGATTCTTTACTACAGGATTTCCATTCTCATCTTGAGTAGTAACCTCTTGGGTTTTATATATGTTGCCAAACTTTAACCAGTTTTTCTGTGCATCTGAAAAGTCAGCAAGACCTGCTTGTGAAGCTTTAAGATCAGAAGCTCTTTGACCAATACTTAAAAGAACGTTAGATCCTCCACCGATCAAACCGCCAAGACCAATATTTAAAGCGGCTTCTTTATCCTTGCCAGAAACTGCTGATACTGTTTGATTAGCGTACTGATTTAATAAATCTTTATATAAGTTAGTATCACCTAAAGAAAGTACTGAACCTTTTATTCCATACTTTTCATTAACACGCTGAATAGCCAGCTGCATATTCTCTTCAATAAAACCTTCTCTTAGTATACCACCACCAGCAATTTTACCGTAATATTTAAAAGCACTTTCTGCAGGTTTTAGAACAGCTTCATCAGCTAGACCAGCACCTGTACGTAAACCAATCTTACCAGCATCATCTGCTAGTCCAAAAGGTTTAAGAAAGTATTTCATTTGAAAAGCATTAGTACCACCTAATAACAACGCATTCATTGCAAAGGTGTTTCTAGCAGCTTCACCAGATATCTTGTTTATCTCACTATCTGTATATGCAGTACCATCATCTTTAAGTCTTGTAAAACCAAACTCATCTAAACGTAAACCATTTCTTACATTATCACGTACCTCTTTAGCTTCAAACATAGATTCAGTAGTAGTAGCTAAAGCCCACATATTAAACTTGTCAATACCTTGACCAATCTTTTGAGCTTTGGTAAAGTAGTTAGCCATTGCTCCCGCTCCTTGAACAGCCACTTCTGCTTCTGCAACACCTATTCTTAATGCAGAAAGTCCAGCAGCTGCTTTAGCACCTACACCAATCTTACTTAATATAGCTCCGGGTACAAATGCTGAAGCCATAAAAGCCACACCATCAACAACATCTTCTGCCCAAAAGTCACCATCTGTAGCTAATCTTGAAAAGAATCCTTTCTCTCTATCAGCAGCCTCCTGGAAGGTAGGCATCCACTCATTTTTAGTCCAGTCATCAAACTGAGACATAGCTTGATATAAAGTATTATCAGCTGCTTTAGAAATTATACCCTCTTCTGTACCCCAGTTCCAAGGACTTAATAGTCCACCTAAAAAACCAAAACCTTCAAGTACTTTAGTTGCAGTATATACAGGAAGTCTAAGTGCAAGTTTTCCAAATGTATCATACCATGATTCACGTTTACCATAAAAGTCATCCAGATCCATACCGGGAATAAAACCATAATCCTGATCATCATACTTCTCAACCATCTTTGTAGAGTAAGCATTTGATGAACGAGCTCCTGTGCCGAATAATGGATCAGATTGTTGTAAAGAATTAACTAGTCTCATACCTTCTTCTAATGTCTTAGGTTTGGGGTATGAATTAGTTATAAAAGCTTGTGCAGCAGCAGCCTGGCTAGGAGGAAGCTGGTCTATAGGTTTACCTTTTTTGTTCATGAACAAAGAAGGCTGTGTTATAGCATTCACAGGTATACCAGGGCCACCTGGTATTTGCTGATCAGTTGTTTCTAACTGAGCTTGTTCAATACCTGGTTCTATAGATTCTGTATCAAAAGAATTGTCTAGATAGTTTTCAGCCATAGGTTAGTAGCTATTAGAAGGATATAAATTACTCTTCATTGTTAAGAAAGTCCAACTCTGTTCCAGAAGTACTCAAAGTAGGTACGCCACCAGTAGCTTCAGTAAAAAGTTTATCGGTGCCGGTTCTACTTAAAAGTTTAGCTGTATTAACAGCTTCTCCGGGATCTGTAAAGGCTTGAGGATAGCTCTCCCCAATACCATTAATATGGAGATAATATAACCCTCCATACTTCTTAATTATGTATTTAGTATTACTGTTTTCCACAGTAAAAGGAGTACTATGATACTCTCCAGCCCCTGAATACTGAGTCACCTCTCCTATAACATCGGCTTGTAATGGTGTGTATGTTCTGAACTGCTGAGTAATGTTATTTCTAAGATTAGGTATTTCAAAAACAGCTTCCCCTTTGTCAGTCTTAATAACCCTTGCACCGGTAGCTCCTAATGCTTGCATTTTAGCAAGAATTTCTTCAGCCGATACCTTAGAGTCCCCTTTAGGAGTAATATAGAAGTAGGCGTTTCCTTGATTCTGTGCAGTTGCACCTACACCTGCAGCTCTTACGGTAAAGTCATTTGGTACATATACACTACCACTAGCTTCTAAAGATTTATTCTGAGCACTACCTTCATCAAATGAAACTACCTTGGTGAGTAAACTAAGGTCAGCGTAATTATTTTTCAAATATGTGTCAATACCTTTTTCATATCTTTCGTAAGCAGCTCCACCCTCTGCGGTTATACTTTTTATTTGTTTAATAGCACTGAATAACTCTGAATTCTTTTTAATAGGGATATCAGATCGGACTTGAAGGATATCCATTATTTCATATGTTTTACCATCAATAGTAACGCTACCACTATTACCAAGTAAATTAAGCTTTAATTTAATAGTCCCATTTTTAACACCACCTACCAGTTTTGATCCAGAAATTACTGTACCATCATCTAACTTAACATCTCCTATTTTTAAAAGTTTTTCATTAACAGCATTTACTTTGGTCTTATCAGCATCGCTCATTCCAGCAAAAGCACCATTATTAATCTTGTCAAAAGTACCATTGATTCTAGCTTGAGATGCACGGAGTTGAGCTAGTTGATTATTAAAAGTGAAGTATGGATCATTATCAGCTATTCTTTTTCCACCAATACCACCTGTGTTAATCCATTTTTTAATATCATCATCAGTTAATGTATTAACTGTAAGCTTACTATTAGGATCACGTTCTTTTATCTTCATAAGAACGTGTTGCTTCATAGAGTTACTGATGTTATTTATATTAGTATCAATACCTTCTAGTTCTTTTTGTAAACCAGAAACTGTTACTTGTTTTCCCTGAGCATCTCCTTCTGCAAGCTCACGTATCTGAAAGTTTCCAGGCATCCCTTGAAGCTCCAACATCTTAAGCTTTGTAAGATGAGCTCTGTTTGCGGCAGCTCTTCTATCAGCTCTATCTTCTCTCATTAAAGCTATACCAACATCATCTCCATCAATCTTTCTTTCTATTTCATCATGACTGTATGCTTTAATAAAACCTGATAGTTTACTATTAAAGTACATACCATAAGCTAAACGTTCTGAGTTATTTTTTATAAAACTTACATCACCTTTCTTAATAGTTTCTATATTGGTATTTATCTCACGAGTAGCATCTTCTAGCTGTTGTTTCTTTTCTTTTAAAAGAGCAACCTCATCTTTTTTAAGATTACCTGAAAGCTGCTTATCAATAAGTCCAATGTTATGCTGATTCATTTTAACCATGTTATCAGCACTTTGTAAGTATGCACTTGTTAAAGCTTCTGGATTATTTCCGAGTCTTACGCTAGCTTCAATCTTCATTTGCTGTTTAGCCTTATCAGAAAGTACACCGTTTAAGTACTCTTTAAGTTCAGCTTCTTTCCAAGAACTATCTGATTCGGTTATCTTATATAAACCTTGAATCTTATCAATCTTATAACTGCTTGGTTTGAAGTTCTTCATAGCATCCTGAACCTCTTTGTAGTAGTCATAGTAAGGATTGTATGATCTGCGATTAGAATAATAAGAACCTACAGAACTAATATCATCAGAAGCAAAAGCAGCACGTTGCTGACGGATATAATTTAAATTATCCTCACTGAACTCTTTACCACCGTCTTTTAGTCTGTAACTTTCAGCAATAGATTCTTGTTGATCCCAGTGTGCAGTAGTAGCCATATCCATAAGAACTGGCTTATTCTTAATAAAAGGTTCAAATACCCCTCTCGCAGAATTAACATTCTGCTGCTGGGATAAATCCATACTAGATAGATTCTTTAGATTTTCCTTTGCCTGCATCAAAAACGTGTCCCTTACCTTAAGACTGTAAGGATTAGTAGCGTTTCTGTTAACAAAATTATAGGCACTGTTAACCTGTGCAAACCCTTGCTCATACAACCCCTGTCTCCGCCTCAACATCTGATCAATGAAGGTGAAGTTAGGTGTAAATAAGGACGGCTCGGGTATTACATCAGTAACATTGGGTAGGTAAGTTGCCATAGGTTACATTAATAATATACTTAAAAATCTATAAAGTTTAAAACTAAACTTGGCAGGTTTAAACAATTGTGAATTAATAATCTTCATCAGTGGATCTACTATTTCCTCTACCTAGTATATTACTTAGTATCTGAGGAAAAGCTTGCACAGCTTGTACTGCCATATTATTTAATAAAGAGGGATTGACACCAGAAAATCTTGTATTGTCAGGTATACCATCATTATTACTATCAGTTGCTGTTGTTCGTGGAAGAGAAACACGTAAGAAGTCATTAAGAGTCATGTCCGCTAATCCTGGTTTCTTTTTAGCTTCAACGTATGCTTTAGAAATAGAGTCCCAGTCTGACCCACCGGCTCCTGACCCTCCGCCACCAAGTTTGTCCCAACTAAAACCTTCTTTAAAAAAAGAGAGACCAGATCTAGGATCTAAGTTGTATATAGGATTGACTTTATTAATCATATCCATATACATTCTATTACCAAATCTATTTTGTGCGGCATTAATAATACCTCTTGTGTACTTTCTACGGGCATTATCAAACTGCTGAGCAGCAATAACGTTTCCTTTATAAAGTTCAGTTGCTCTTTCTGCATCCATCATTCTCTGCTGGTTGCGGATCTGAGATTGCATAGGTGCAAACTGGTTAGCTACACCAACGTTTAGGTTATTATATCTGCTAAGAATATTAGCTGCGTTTTCTAACCCTTTTCCTTGGGCTGAAGATGCGTTTGCCATAAAAGACTGGGGTGCCCCAAAGTTTGTTAAACCTTGAGTCAGTATGTTTAACTGTTCAGCGTTAGCGGCAAGTTCACGATTAGGATCGTAAAAAGTAGGTTCTGGTACCTCAAGATTAACAGGTGCTATGTACGGATTGTATTTCTTTGGAGGATACAGTGCACTTCCAACTAAAGCCCAGTCATCAGGTGTCCAATATTTAGGAGGTACTTCTCCTTTTTTCCCTGGGGGAATTTTACCAGGAGGTGTGCCAGGACAGTTTACAAGAGCTTCTTGTCTGGAAGCATACATACCAGCAGCTTTTCTTTCTTCTTCAGATTTGAACTCCTGTGTTTTTATGTTAGGTATTCCATTAGCATCTGTACCCTCACAGAAAAATCCAGGATATACTTTTGGTCCTGGAGGTGGAGGAGGTGGTACTTTTTTACGATAACTATCATAGTGTTCAGCACCAATCATGAGATCATCACCCATAAGTGTACGATAGTCATCTTTACCAAAACGTTTAATAAACTGAGGATAGAACTTCTCTTTGAAAAATCTTCTATCGGTATATAAAGTCTTAGGGTTCTTTAACTTGTCATCAGATATGCCTGTAAGATCCACTCCAAGTTCTTTAAAGTATGCTTTTCGGATATCTAACTCTGACATGTTTTTAATAGCATCTGGCCCAACAATATCTTCTACCACACGACGCTCGTAAAGATCAGGGGTATAACCTCCAAAGAAACCAGCTCTTTTGTTATCCCCAACTGAGTATGTATAGTCAGGAGTACGACCTTGCATCACTCTATATAAATAGTTACCCTTATCATCTTTACGATTAAAACCAAACTTGGTAGCAAGACGTGCAAACTCTTTTGCATCATCAACACTTAGTTTGTTTATCAACTGATACCCTGGCAAACTCTTTGTATTAAGCCTATTAATAAGATCCATAAATTTCTGATATTCAGGATCATTTACATCAGCAAGTTGTTTTGGAGAAGTAGTTGGATCTACAATATTATCTGTTGTAGTCTTTACCTGACCTTTATCTTGGTACTTAGGTAAACCAATGTGACCACCATAACGAACAATCTGTTCTTTAGAAACATTTGGAACACCCTGAGGAAATCCTTTTATCTGTTCTTGAAGAAGAGCAAGCTGAGAAAGCTTTTTGTTATAATTATTAATCATAAGCTGAGCTGTGTTTTTTGACAACTCATCTTGATTAGGATCTTCAAGTATAGCTTTGTACTTATTTATATCATAGCGTTTAGCTATTTCAGCAGGAGTATACCCACCTTTTTTAGCAGCTAATCCAAAGTATCTAAGAACCTCGGGATCTTTAATTCTCATCTTTGCTGTATCAGAAAAGATAAAACTTCCTTCAGGTACATTCAGTGGTACACCCCCTTCACTATGTCTTGGACCACCTATTTTCATATGTTCAAGGATACCATCACTATCTAAATCACCATATACTGTTTCACCACCTTCAGCTTCTATATTAGCCATTTCACGAGGAACACCAGTTATAGTATTAGAAACAGAATCTGATTTACTTTCAGGCATATCAGTGTAGACATCTTTTCTACCAAGATCGAGCCCGTAATTACTTTGTCCCCCATAGGCCATTACAGAAGGACCAGATACAATACGTATTTTCATAGAATTAGGATTTTCACCACCTTGTTTAGCTGTATACATACCCTTATTAACAACCATTTGATCAGGTCTAAACATACCATAAGAAGTACCTGTCTCTACATAATCTCCTCTATCTTCTTGAGTTACAGGACTAAATACATTATCTGTAAGTCCAGCAAATCGGTTGCGGGTCTTGGTATCTCTTTCATTATTTAGTCCTTCAACATAGTCAGTTACTGCAGATGCAAAACCTATACCCATCTGTACACCTTTAGATACATCACCAATCTTCTGAGCAGTTTCTCTACCCTTAGCACCAAACGTAATTAAGTTTGGGTTTTTAAGTTTTGTACCATAGGTATCATTAAAGCCTGCAATACCTTTTTTAATATCTTTAGCAGAACCGGTATCAAAAGTATTCTGCAAATTTTTAGCTGCACCAAAGATTGGATTCTGACTAGGATCATTTTTTAAATTAGGGTCTAACGGTTGTAGTTTGTACCCTTTATTAGCATTTGGATTAACAGGAGGGGGGCTTGTATTAAAATTAGTCCATGCATAATTTTGACTACCACTTCCTGTTAAGTTTAATTGTTGCCCAGGGGTATTTAATATTGATGGAGTATTACCCATTAGAGTGTTATAGATAACTCTATTATAGTTTACAGCAGGTATATTACTGTAGTTGGGCGGCTGAGGTGCACCTTGATTATTCAACAAATCAGTATCCTGTTTTGTTACAACACCAGGATTAGCACCCCAGATCAATCCGTTTTGATCAATACTTGGCTGACCAATAATACTGTTCCACATCTGAGCTTTAGGCAAGCCCTTACTTTTGATTCGTATTTTCATATTAATCTATAATTTCAAAGGTGTAGCCACCAGCTTTAAGCATCTGAAGTTCTTCAGGTGTAACATCTAAAACATCTCCTTCGACAGGACCACCCTCTGCCTTTTTCCACTTTGAAGCATTACGGGCAAAGTTGGCTTGTCTACGAAGAGATGGTGAATAGTTTCCTTCAGGAGCATTTAGTACTTTATTAGCAAATTCTTGAACACTCATTCCAGCACCTTTAGCTTTTGCAGTAAACTTACCCTTGTTAGCAGGTTGAATATTTATACCTCCTTCTGCATATTGCTCAGGAAGATATCCTCCATAAGCAAATGCTCCACCAAAGTCATAGTAAGGGAAACCTCCCATTTCATAGTTTCTGCTTTGTGAAAAGTAGGGTTGACCTGATTTTTTTACAGCCTCTGCCATGTTCATTTGTTCGGCAAGCTTTATGCGTTCAGCATTTCTGGCATCCATAAGTCCTTGTCCAACTAAGTTTGGAACAAAACGACCAGTCATAAGATCTCTACGTACTAAAAATTTACTAGGATCTGTAGAAAACTGAGACATTGGATTAACAGCTAACATGGCAGCTTCTTGCATAGCTTCTTGTGCAGCTCTTGCATTGGCAGCTTCAGCTCTTTGAGACTGATTTGTACGTCTAGGGGCAGATTGCTCAGCTGAAGAAGACTTAGCAGGGGTGTTAGTAGCTGCAGAACTTCTTGTCCTAGTCTGAGATTTGGGTTTAGTATTAACAATAGCTTTCTTATATTCATCCAGTACAGTAGGATTACTCATAACCATTTTAATAATCTTTGAGTTCTGCTCAGCACTACCTATATAGTTAGTGATACCTAACTCTACAGCAAGAGACTTTCTTGAATTATAGTCTGAAGGGGCACCTACTGAATTTAAAAGATCTACAACACTGACACCTTTATAGTCAATTTTAGGTGCAGACTGAGGTGCAGGCATAGAAGAAACAGATTGCTGCTGAAGCTCAACAGGTAATGGTCTAGGTATTCCACCTGGAGTATCTTGCTCAATTGGTTGCTCTGGCATATAATTTAAACCAGCCATCCAGTTGTCCATTGCTGCAGCATAACTGTTATAATCAGGATAATCTTCCTGTCTAGGAGGAGCCTCATAGCCGCCTTGGGCCATAGGTAAAAAAGGATAAGTAAACATATTTGTATTATTTAAAGTATTTCCGCCATTTGCATACCATGCATTACCTGACCAAGTAGATCCGCCACCTTTCATTTCAGGTATACCTATTTCTCCACCTTCTTCCCAAGTACCAAAACGTTTGTGCCAGTATAAAGGGCTAAATGGATCTGTTGCTTTAGAAGAGTTCTTACCTCCCATACGGTTCCAGAATTTTTCTTTACGTTTTTCAGAACCATGCTGAGAAAAGTCTTTCATACCGTCGTAACCACCATGCACTACCTTGTAGTCATTACCTTTTTTTGCTAGCACCATCCACTTCTTACCGGGACGTGTACTGTTCTTCTTAACACCCACTTTAGTAAAACCCATGTTCTTGTAACGAGTAGGAATTCCACCATCTCTCATTTCTTCCATTGGAAGCCCTTGAGATTCATCCATCATTTCTCCCTGAGCTTCTGGGTTGTACGTCATATAATCTGATACAGCATCAGCATAGTGATCCATAACAGATAGTTTAGAGCTAACCCATGGTTCTAAATCAGAGTCTGGCTGAATGAACTGACGAAGCTTATCCATCTTATCTACTACTGCAGCAATCTGACCAAGGGCCATTTCACCATCTGGTTCACCACCATCTTGCATCATTCCTGCCATACTTCCAGCTCCTGGTGCTATTAGATTAAGAAGTTCTGGATTACTCTTTAAAGTATCCATTGCTTTATTAGCTTTGTTCATTATGCCAGGTAGTAAAAACATACCAAATGGAGCTTTAGGAAGATTATCATTCTTAGGCTTCTTACCAGCTTTTTTCATTGCTATAGCAATAGCTGCTTGCTGAGCCCAACCTCCTGCTGCCATCTCTGGTATATACCCACCATAGGCATACCCATAGTCTTCTAGTTTATCTAAATTACCTGCTGCTGCAAAACGTGCACGAGCTATATCAGGTGGCATTTTCTCTCCACCATCAGTCATATATGGTACTTCCATACCGTACTCGGCTTTACGCCAAGTACCACCTTTAGATTTGTACCACTTAGCTGCCCAGCCGTTAGCATAGGCTGAAGGATAGACATCAAATTTCTGTTTAGCTAAAGACTTAGCTTTTGACCATAATGATGGATTATTAGGTTTGTTTGCCATGATATATATATATAATTACTTTCTTTTATGATTATAAGGTATACGTTGTGAGGACGTTTTGGTCCTCTTAAATTTAGCCTTCTCAGAAGGACTCATCTCTGAGCTGGTCTTTGGTGTTTCTGATGATACACGTCTAGAAGGACGGCAGGCTGGATAAGCTCTGTTTTCTCCTTCTTGTCTACCACATGTTTTACCTGTCTTTACATCAACCCACTTTTCTGCAAACCATCTATCAAGACCACCGTGCTGACCACCTGACTTCATCATAGGATACTCATCTACATAATCAGCTTTGGGGAAAAAGTAATTTTCCCCCGGATACATTATACCACCTTTGCCCTTGTTAGGTATAGCATATACAGGATACGGTACACCTTGCATAGTAATATTTTTAGAACGTATGCGTGTAATATCTCCTGGATGATTCCACTGACCACCATTGTCTTCTATAAGTCCTCCTTGTTTATAAAAAGAAGAAGGGTTAGATTCATCATATTTACTTAAAGCATCTTTGAGTTTCTTTGAAAAGTTATCAAGAGATCTTTGGTGAAACAATGATATTCGGTCAGGACTTACAGGTGTATTACCATACCTACCATACATCTCTCGTACATCTTGCCCAAGACCTCTGCTAAAGTCTCTCAACAATTTTTGGGTAAGAGCTTCTTTTAAATTCTTACCTGTTATAACATAAGGATCATGTCCTGGGAAAGTATGTCCTGGAATATCTGTATTTTTTAAAACATGACTCATCCAGTTTTCTGCACTAGAGGTGCTTCTCTGAAAAGTTGGGTTTATATCAAAAAGCTTAAATGTACCAGACTTAGGATCAAACATATAGTTATCACCTACAAAATCAAATCCCATGTTTTGATTTCTCACCTCTTTTAAATCATCATAAAATCTACTTATAGCTGCAGGATCTATTTTACGTGTTATTTTAGTAGGTATAGAACCAAAGCTTTTTCCAGGAAGTCTTCTTAAAAACATAGCTCTTTGACCTGGGCCAATATTAAGCTGATGAAAAACAGTTCCAACATTTGGATTAGATATATTCTTCATTGCATCTACAAAGT
>Ga0208594_1000084_pt1 | contig 32558 bp, 31 predicted proteins | sample LakMenEpi14Sep10_FD_150699 | JGI IMG/M metagenome (GOLD analysis project Ga0208594, IMG submission 150699) | Freshwater microbial communities from Lake Mendota, WI - 14SEP2010 deep hole epilimnion (SPAdes) | ecosystem: Environmental > Aquatic > Freshwater > Lake > Epilimnion/Euphotic zone ...
CACGAACAGATGCGCCGCCAGGCTCCGTCAAAGTCGAACACCATCTCGGTCTGACCAGTGGCGCTTCATGCGCCACTACTATTGGTCTTCGTCGTGCATTCCGAACTTGATCGCTTGGCACGCGAATACTCTTGGCAAGTTTCCGATGTTCTCTGTTTTGATGAAGCACGAAAAATCTGGTTCAGCGATCGTGCTCCCAGCAAAGAAACCGCATACGGCGATGCGCAGTGGTCATCCTTAGACGAATTACTTGAAGATGGCTGGTGGACGAGAATTCGTAACCAAGTGATTGAGAATGCACTTCGCAGGTACGGAGTCCATCGTTCAATCTGGGACATAGGTGGAGGTACGGGTGTTGTGTCCATGCATCTCAATCGAAATGGATTCATGCCAATCGGTATTGAACCATCACCGTTTGCTGCTGCACTTGCCGCTGAGCGTGGTGTCGAAACCTTGGCTGCGGAGTTATTGGAACTTCATCTACCAACCAACGGTCTGAACGCTGTCGCCATGTTCGACGTACTGGAGCACTTGGACTCGCGGGACCAAGTTCTCCGGGAGATTCTCCGAGTTCTTAAACCCGGTGGTCACCTCGTAATCACAGTTCCTGCTCTCATGGCGCTGTGGAGCCAGCATGACGTTGAACTCGGGCATCGGGTGAGATTCAATAGGCGTAGTTTGAGACGAGAGCTCACTCTGAACGGATTTGAAGTGAAGAAGCTCGGGTACTTCTTCGCGCTGACCGTGCTTCCGCTACTCGTCTTGCGGTCAGTTCCCTATCGGCTGGGACTTAAGAACGTTTTTGGACGGGAGGCAACCCTCACCTCCAGTGGCGGAAGACTTGGGGAAGTGCTCGGAAGAGTCGAACTTGCGATTGCGCTGCGCAGTCCGTTCGGAAGCAGTCTCCTGGCAGTGGCGACGAAACCGAAATTGAAGTCTGATCAGAAATGACAGAACACCACAATCAAACGACAATGTAATTGGCTTGTGCGATGTCTTCATTAGGCTCACGGTGATGCCGTTGCCGATTTCACGCGGCCGAATCTCTCATACGCTCCGGAGCGAGGCTGGCTGGTTACTGCGTTCGTTGTTCGGCAAACTCTCTGACGAGTCGGTTATCCGTCAAGCAGAAGTGAAGTTTGCGGAACATATCGGTCGAGAAGATTGCATCGTCTTCCCGTACGCACGAACTGCAATCTGGGCCACGATGCAAGAGCTCAACCTCCCGCGTGGCAGTCGCGTCGTGATGCCACCCATCACAATCAAGCCAATTCTCGACGTGGTCGTGCACCTCGGCTATGAGCCAGTCTTTGTTGACATTGATTCGACGACCGCTTGCTTTGATGAGAGGGAACTTGCAGAGGTGGTCAAGTCCCGACCTGCAGTTGCGATTCTCACCTATCTCTTTGGTCTTGTGCCGAACGTGGAGCGCATCACTCAGATGTTGCGTGACAACGGTGTCTACATCATCGAAGACTTCTCGCAGTGCTTGAACGGCGAGTTCGGTGGGCGAAAGATTGGAACGTTCGGCCAGGTCGCCATCTATAGCGCGTCTTCGGTCAAGACGTTTGACACGTTTGGTGGCGGATATGCGTTGACCGACGACCCTGCGATGATTGCCGGTTTGCGTCGGCGGCAAGCGCAACTCGCACCACCCCGACGGTCTGATCTCGTGAGAAGCGTTGTGCGCAACTTCGTACGTAATCTCGCATCTTCCCGCGTAATCTTCTCAGCCGTGACGTTTCCGGTGTTGCGACTTGCAACAAGGTTCTCCAAGAAAGCAGTGGGCAGATTCACCGGCGCTCGCAGCACACAGCCGCTTGGAGAGCTACCAAGCGAATGGTTCCGCCGGTACACATCCGTGCAGGCACGAGTTGCCCTAGCCGAACTACCGAGAGTTCGAGCTCGCGACGAGCGACGTGTGACTGCCGTGGAGCGAGTAGTCGCGAGGTCTGGAGTATCCGACCGACCATTCGGCGAGCCGGGGCAAACGCACGTCTATTGGCAGTTCATTGTGTACGTAAAGGACTTTGCTTCAGCCCGTGAGCGGCTGGCCCGTCATGGAGTTGACTGTGCGACGACGAGCCTTGTGCTTCTCACCGACTTGCCGAAGTATCCGGGTCAACGCGCCACGCCGTCTGCACATCGGCTCTATCACCTCGGTGTGTACCTGCCTTGTTACCACCAGCTACGTCATGCAGAGATTGATCGACTAGGTAGAGCTCTGCACGAACTCGCTGCCATCCCGTGAACGTCGTCGTCATTGGTTCAGGACTTGCTGCAGTCGGGGCGATTCGAGCACTGTTAAGGAAGGGCATCCGACCAGTCGTTCTTGACATTGGCAATCGGCTGCCCGAAGACACGAACGAGATCCGACGTGCGATGTCCTCTCGATCACCAAGTGATTGGACCGCTGACGAGTGGAAGCGACTTGGCGAAAACGAGACCGCCACCACGAGAGGCGTGCCGCGCAAGCTCGTCTTTGGTTCTGACTACTTCTATTCCGCTGAACAAGTTGAGCGAGCCCAGTCCGAGTTCACTGCGGGAAGCCCACCGTGGTCGCCCGCGCGGGGCGGTTTCAGCGTCGGTTGGGGTGCTGCGGTCTTGCCTCCGTCCGCCTCAGATATCGCGAGTTGGCCCGTCTCACACGACGAGTTGCTAGCGCACATGCGACTAGTACTTGATGGCGTTCCAGTTTCAGAACCCGACGATGAGCTCGCCGTTGAATTCGGTCGGATACGGCCCGAGCACGGCGAGCACATGACACTCTCTCGAGGTCAGCGTCAGCTCCTTGAACGTCTCCTCCGAGTTCGTGCACAGTCAGAGGCTGCGCAAGTGTTGGTGGGTCAGAGTCGGTTGCTGACTCGTACCAATGAACGGGACTCCGCTCGATGCAGGATGTGCGGACACTGCAGTTCTGGTTGTGTGTATGACGCCATCTATACGGCGGAACAAGACTTTGATCGTTGGATTCGCCAAGGAAACATCGACTACCGGAGTGGTGCGACCGTGTTTCGTCTCTACGAAGAACGTGGAGTTGCGCGCATTCACTACGAATCGGGGGGTCAAGTGGAGACCCTTGAAGCAGATCGGGTGTTTGCTGCCGCGGGAGCCGTGAATTCGACCCGACTATTGCTCAACTCGTCGCCGGACAAGTTGGATAGTGCTGTCATCCGCCGAACCGGTTACATGGTGCAGATCTATGCGTCCTCGTCGCCGCTCGATGTCGACTGGCCAGATGTCAATACCCAAACGTCGCACTTCGTGGCACTTCGGCACCCTGAGACTGCGCCGTATTGGGCACATGTGCAAGTCGGACAGCCGAACGAACTCATCCTCAAGTGGCTTGGACTGAGCTATTCAAACGCCGGTGGTCTCGTTGGCCGTGTCTCGAAAAAAGTAGCAAGCCGACTGGTATCAGTTGCGTTGAACGTACACAGCGATCGTGGTCCGACATACGAAGTTCAGATTGTGCACGATGACCGTCAACTGCCGAGCATGATGACACGTCAGCGGTGGGACGATGAGTCGCGAACGACCGTCAATTCATATGCGAACATGCTGTCAGGCGTGCTACGTGGAGCGGGGTTGTACAGAGTGCCATTCGCACGACAAGATTCAGCGGCAGCGCTTACCTACCACTTCGGTGCTTCGTTTCCTATGACATCAAGTCCGTCGGCTACACATCACACTGATGTGTTCGGCCGACCATTCGGTTGGCAGCGAGTTCATGTCGTTGACACCTCGGTACTGCCGGCAATACCTGCGACCACGGTGGGCCTGTTGACAATGGCGAATGCCCATCGCATCGCATCTAACGCTGCCTGAGGTGTGCAGCTAATCGATTTGCCGAGGTGCGAGCACTTTTGCAGGCACACCGCCGACAATGGTGTTTGCCGGCACGTCCGCAACAACGACTGAGCCAGCTGCGACCACCGCACCCTCGCCGATCGTTACGCCGTAGCGAATCGTCGAGTTGCCGCCGATGTAAGCACCGCGGCGCACCACAATGGATTCGGCAATGTCGTCAAGGCGAACCGTTCGTGGATTCTGACCAGCGCCGAAGAACGTCACTTGTGGGCCGAGTACGACACCATCTTCCAGGGTGATGTGCGCATCCTTCTTCAGGAGAGACGGGAAGATCCTGCACCCGCGATTGATTGCGACATCATTGCCGATGTTCACTTTGTGCGGATAGCGGATGTACGTGTCGTAGTCGAGCAACACACGTCTGCCATACCGTCGACACATGAGTTTGTAGTACGCCCAACGTACGAACGGGGGCATGACGTTCAGTAGCGAAAAGAGCAGGTGGTCTATGTACGAAAACGCGGAGAATGCGAGGCGCGCGGCTCGTCCAGACGAATTCTCAGTCGCGCCCATTGTTCAAACGCTACTGATGCCGTCGTAGCCTGACGAGTGATGCGTCAGCTGATGTCGTGGCGGACATGGGCGGCAGTCGGTGCACTCGTGGTGTCGCTCATCATCGTGCAGTTTCTGAACGGGGGTGGTTCACCTTCAGCGCAAGACGAGAACTCGACCCAGCCAAGCATCCGTCGAGTCGAGGTGGTTGCATCGGTCATGCGCATCGAGTCGAGCGAAGCCTTCTCCGTCATCGAAGGGGTGACTGTCGGTTCGGCCACACTCTCCCTTGACGATGGCCGCGTGATCACCATTGCTCGGGAAACTCCGGGCGAAGTGGAGTGCACCAATCCGACGACACCAGCTTCCTGCGTGCTTCTCGCAGACATGCTTGGTGACGGTGTCGTCTGGTACGCACTCATTGACGCAGACAATCCGGTGAGTCGCACACTTGTGCTCCCGACACTCGTCGACATGGTGGACGGAGGGGACACTGGTGTTCTTGAAAACGGCTGGTACGTGCCGCTGACGAGCGGGGTGACTCGTACGTGTGCCGGCCGACCTCGCTCGCCGACTCTGCGATCGTTCATCGAGTCCTACTCAGACACTGGAATTCGTACGGTGCTAGATCTGGACAAGGACGAAATCGTCGAAGTCATCTGCACAAACTGAGAACAGGCGCACGTCCCTTGAGGACGACGTCAGGCGTTCGGTGCGAGTCGAACGATGCGTGCCGCCATTGCGTAAGCAATCTCAGCCGGGCCCTTCTCGTCTGGTCGCAACAGATTCGCCATGATTCGCAGCACCCATTCCATGAGTGTTCGACTATGTATTCCAACGCGTGAGAGTTCGCGCATGAGCGCAGGCCGCCCGATCACTCGAGCAAAGAGCCTTGCAACTTTGAAGTATTGGCCATACTCGGCATCAAGCAAGTCGGGGTACTGCTGCAACGCCGCGGCATCACCGCTGGTGAGTGCGTCGTGCAGCACCCCCGCCGCGATACGGGCCGTTTCGTACGCATAGTCGATGCCTTCACCGTTGAACGGGTTCACACTGCCCGCCGCATCACCGATCATTAAGTGAGTGGCACCAACTTTCGGAAACACCGAACCACCCATCGGAATCTTGCCGGCAGTCGCCCGACACTCAGGCTTTGCAGGATCGATTCCCCAGCGGTCAGCAATCATGTGGGCGTATGAATCAAGAAGGTGAGATGTATTCACGTCTTTGAACTTCTTGAATGTGGAAAGCAGACCGACGCCCACGTTGATCGTCCCGTCGCCGACTGGGAAGATCCAGCCGTACCCTGGCATCGAGTTGCCGTTGCGATCTTGTACGTCGAGCGCCGATTCGATCCACGGTTCTTGATGGCGCGGGCTTACCCAATATGTGCGAATGGCGGTGCCGTACGGCCACGACTTCGTGCGGGCAGTGCCCAGCGAACGGCCGAAACGGCTGTTCGCGCCGTCAGCAACAACGACGTAATTGGCACGAATCGCAATCTGCTTGTTTTCGTCGTGATCGTTCACCACTGCGCCGCGAACGCAGCCTCGTTCCATGATCGGCTTTGCTGCTTCGTGGCCTTGCAGCAGTACCGCCCCAGATTTTTCGGCGTTGAACGCAACCATCGCGTCAAGCTCGCGTCGACGTACCACGTATCCGTGTCGGGGATACGTCGGATGCGTCGGCCACTGCAACTCGAGTTCTTTCCCGTGCGCAGTTGCACGCAGGCCCTCGTATCGATGGAACTGCTTGAGACGCTCGCCGAGACCCATGTCGTCGAGTTGCTTCACTGCGCGTGGCGTGAGCCCATCGCCGCAGGTCTTTTCGCGAGGAAAGTGTTTACGCTCGACCACGGTGACGTCGTGGCCGTGCTCCGCTAGCCAGTAGCCCATTGCCGCGCCACCCGGTCCACCTCCGACGACCAGCACTTCGGTTTCCCGCATTGGAAGGTTTGCGACGTCTTCGAATGACGCCCGCTGCGAGTGTGGCTGTGCGGCCAATGAATCGACCTCGGAGTCGCCAACTCGTGGCGTACTGGCGGCAGCGTCATCCATGCGACTTCAGCGTAAAGATATGAAGGTCAACATCACGTGCGCAGCGATGTGGCGCTTGGCGCTTGTGCAGATGGAGCCGGAAAAGCCAGTGGAGGCGAGATTGCGTCTACCGGGTGGCAGGTCGCGGTTCGGTGCCCACCGGTCGCGGAGGATTCTCGAGCATTGAGAACGAGTCGGCCAAGGTGTTGAAGTCAACGGTGCCTGCCTGCAGGGCCGCAAAGATTTCAGAGTCTTCTGAACACCACGCGGCATATTCCGAAGACCACTGCTCACCTTGCGGGTCGGCACCTCCAACGGCATATCGAACGTGGCACACCACGCCGAGGATTTCATAGTTCGTGAGTCCGCCACCCCACGATTCGCCCTGCGACGGCATCGCATTGCCGTTGTACGAGAGTGGGGCGTGGGCGCCACCTTCGCGGTCGGGGTTTCCATACACCGCAAGCCCGGCCGACACGAACGGCTGACTGCCGGTGTACACGTAATTCAACATGTCTTCGATGTGTGGGAAGGTCTTCAGCACTTCGCCCTCGTGCAAGACGCGCCCGGCTCCACCTTGTCCGGCAGCACCGTGGCAACTTGCGCACGCTCCGTATACGGTTTCACCGACGGCCATTGGCCCCGTCGCAACTCGCTCCTGTGGTGTGACGGCAAGCAGATACATGAACGCCCAGACTGGGAGCAGGCTCAGCGTTGCCATTGCCCAGAACGGAATCTTCTTGCGAGTCTTGGCTGCGACAACGTACGCCGGATCGGGCTTCGGCGGTGGAGGCGGCGCAACTTCTGCGGCAACGGCAGGAGCAGCCGACGAGGTGACCTGCTTTGCGACTTCTTTTGAGGCACTCGGCTCTGCAGAAGGTGTGCCACCCGAGAGCGCGGTGCGACGATCTTTCGAACGCTTGAGGAGGTGTTCGGGTATCTCCGTCACTGCTCAGCTCCCAACACCTGCACGACGCACGACATCACCGTCGCAAGACTAATCGCCACAGCACCCGCCTCGACATCCGACTCCCCAGGTCGCACTCTTTGCACGAACGCACGACAACGTTCGCTCGTCACATGGTTTTTCTGGAGTGGGGTGAGCCCCCGAAAGGTGCGAAGACTAGGCTTCGTGACGGTGTTTGCCCGAGTGGTAAACAGCCAAGAAAGGCACCCACGTCGCATGATCGCAGTCGACATCCTCCGATGGCCCGGCATGAATCAGGCGTTCCTTTTCTCCTTTTTTGCGACCACATTTCTGGCGTACCTCGTCATCGTGGTTGGCAAACGCCGACCAGTTGACCGCAAGGCGACATGGGGCGAAGCGATGTTCGGCAGCGCGTACGTCTTCTTCGTCATCTTTCTCGCCTTCGGGGTGGTGCCTCACCAGTGGATCGACCATGCCGACAAAGAGCTCGGTTGGCGCAAAGACAAGATCATCTTTGGCCCCTTCGATGTGCTCAAGCCCCAGGAGTTCGGCGGGCCGTTCCCGTTCACCATCAGTTACGAAGCACTCCGAGACATCATCGTGCTCGTGATTCATGGCATCTACTTCGGCATGTTCATCTATCTCTTTGTGTGGTGGCAGAAGCGTGGCGAGGTTAAGCAGGTTGCCTTGCCGAGCAGCACCTACGGTCGACCACTCGTGAAGAAGGCGTGACGCGATGACTCGTACCGACGCCAATCCACCGATGATGCCGTACACCGACGAGTACACGCTCGTTGAAGTCGATGCGGACTACCTCAACAAGGCAGTGAAGCCAAAGCAGTTCATCCATATCGACCAGAGCGAGTGCATCATGTGCGAGGGCTGCGTCGACATCTGCCCGTGGAAGTGCATTCACATGGTCAGCCCTGAAGCTGTCGTCGAATCCATGGGAACAGAAAAGCCCGGAGCCGATCCGAGCGACCATGTCATCTTCACCATCGACGACGACATTTGCACGCGCTGCGCGCTGTGCGTCGATCGTTGCCCAACTGGCGTGATTGTGCTCGGCAAAGTCGGCGTCGCGCCAGCCACTGGAGATCCGCACGCGCGCACCAACAACCACGGATACGCCTATGGGATGAGGTTCTAAGGAGAAACCATGTCGAGCATCGTCGAAGAAACACCTCGCCCGTCACTCAAGGAGCGTCTCTCCAAGATTGGGGAACAGGTTCAGGGCAGCCAAGTCTGGAGCTCGATCTTCCGTCCTGGCTCGATTTTCCGCAAGGGCTACACCGACTCGCCGCGAAACCGTTCGTACGTCGTGATGAACTCAGTGTTGTACCACCTGCACCCAGTGAAGGTGAAGCGTCATGCCGTAAAGGTGAGCTACACGCTCTGTCTCGGCGGGCTCTCGTTCTTCCTCTTCATCCTGCTCACGATTACGGGCATTTTCTTGATGTTCTTTTACCGTCCGACTGCGGCGAATGCGTGGGATGACATCCAGTCGCTGCACACTTCCGTGACTTTCGGACTCATGGTGCGCAACATGCACCGATGGGGTGCCCACCTCATGGTGCTCTCGGTGTTCTTGCACATGGCGCGAGTGTTTTATCACGGCGCATACAAAGCGCCACGCGAATTCAACTGGGTCGTTGGCGTCATCCTGCTCACACTCACGCTGCTGCTTTCGTTCACCGGGTATCTCTTGCCGTGGGACCAGCTCGCGCTCTGGGCGGTGACGGTCGGTACCAACATGATGGGTTACTCACCGCTCATCGGATCGCAAGTGAGGTTCGTCTTGCTTGGCGGTACAGAGATTGGTGCCGAGACGCTCCTGCGTTGGTATGTGCTCCACGTGCTGCTCTTTCCATTCGTGACCGTGATCTTCCTGGCAATTCACTTCTGGCGCGTCCGCAAGGACGGCGGCATCTCAGGGCCGCTCTGAGCGAAAGGTAACGACGATGACGGAAATCCCCGAACACCTCCTCAAGCGCGCGAAAGCCGCTCGCGAAAAATCGGAGTCAACTGACGCTGCGCCTTCGGGTAGCGGTGACTCGCGCATTCCTTCTGAATTGCTTGAGCGCAGCAAGGCGGCTCGCGCCGGTGGCGTTGCCGTAAAGGATTCACCTTCTGCCCCCGTCGTCGCCGCACCGTCAGGTGGTGGCGTGCCCGTTGGTGCTGGTCCTGGTGGTCACACCCAGCGACTACTCACCGTGGTGAAGTCGGGTTCGATCCAAGACGTGAAAGCCGTGCCCGTCGACAAGGTGCACGTTTGGCCGCACCTCTTGTCGATCGAGTTCGTTGCGGCGCTGGCGTGCTTGGCGTTCACATTCATGTTCTCGTGGTTCGTCAACGCACCACTTTTGCAAGCTGCCAACTTCAACCAGACTCCGAACCCGTCGAAGGCCCCGTGGTACTTCATGGGCCTGCAGGAGCTGCTCACCATGTTCCATCCGATGGTCGCGGGCGTCACGATTCCGGGAGTAGGGCTCATCCTGCTCATCTTCGCTCCGTACCTCGACCGCAATCTCTCCAACAAGCCGGAAGACCGCAAGTTCATCACGAGCCTCATGACCGTGCACATGATGTTCTGGGCGGTGCTCACCATCATCAGTTCGTTCTTCCGCGGACCTGGCTACAACTTCACGTTCCCGTGGCGTGATGGAATCTTCTTTGAGCTCTAGACCATGAACACCACCACCATCCTCATCATCGCCATTGTCGTTCTTGCGGTGCTTGCTGGCGTCGTCGTTGTTACGGCTGCACGCCGAAAGGAATCCACTGGCGTGCTCTCTCGTGAGACTCGCGCCCGTGACGCTGAGGGAGAAAAAGTCACAAAGGGCCGGGAGTACGAGCGCGAGGCAGTAGCCGCGCGATCAACTGCGCTCGCCGTGCCGTCGAGCGTCGCCGTCGCGCCGTTTTCGCCACCCGATCCCGAGGTCATCGCGGTCTCACGTCGACAGTTTTTTAATCGAGCGACCATCACACTCATGAGTGCCGGCCTCGGTGGTTTCGGCGCCGCTGTGCTCGGGTTCCTCTGGAAGGGGGCCGAAGGTGGCTTCGGCTCAAAGATTAACGCTGGAAAACTCGACGACATCATCGCTGGTATCAGGTCCAACAAGGGCTTCTTGTATGTGCCTGAGGCACGCGCCTGGGTGACCGAGTATCCCAAGGAATCGTTGGCCAAGGCCGAACCTGTTTACGCCGCGCAAGCCCCGGTGTTCGCAGGCATGTCCGCTGGCATCGTGGCGTTGTACCAGAAGTGCCCGCACCTGGGTTGTCGCGTTCCGACATGTGCAACCTCACAGTGGTTCGAATGCCCCTGCCATGGTTCGCAATTCAACCGAGTGGGTGAGAAGAAGGGTGGTCCGTCGCCGCGCGGCATGGATCGTTTCGCAGTATCGATCAACAACGGCAATGTCGTGATTGATACGGGAGCCGTGTTCGGCGGTCCGGCAATTGGCACGAACACCACCGGTCAAGAAGCAGAAGGCCCGCACTGCGTGGGCGCTGTAGGTGCGCACTGACGTGATCACTCCAGTACTCGCCGACGTGACGACCACGCTCGCGTGGATTGCGCTCGTCACCGCCATCGGTGGCTGGGCGTTATACGCCTTTTTCAATATCCGTTCGAGTCGTGCAGAGATCGGTTCCGAAATCGAACTCGCGGCCAACCGCAAGCCGTATTACGACGACGAGGTACTTGAGGGTAAGAAACTCGAGCGCACCCAGTTGCTTGGTCTTGCATTCCTTGCCGTCATCACCGTGACGTTGCCGCTGTACTGGATTCTTGAACCCGGTCGTCAAGCCGGCGCAGAGAAAGACTTTGAGCATCGCTTCGAGTTGTGGGGCTCTGGCCTCTTTGCCGCGACCGCCGAAGGCGGTTTTAACTGCGCAGGTTGCCACGGTGGCATGAACGGTGCTGGTGGCGTTGCATCATTCGCCGTCACTGACCCGAAGACTGGCGAAGTGAAAGCCGTCAACTGGAAGTCTCCGGCGATCAACACCATTTTCCTGCGCTACAGCGAAGAAGAGCTGCGGTTCATTCTCAACTACGGACGCCCGTTCTCGCCAATGTCGGCATGGGGTTTGGTCGGCGGCGGCCCGATGAACGAACAACAGATTCAGACGGTCATCGACTATCTGAAGAGCGTGCAGATACCGCGTGAGAATTGTGCCGACCCGACGCAAGACGCTCGAACATGCGATGGCGGCACCCTGCCCAAAGCCAACCAAGACGAGATCCAAGCCGAAGCCGAGCGACTGGTGAAAGCCGGAACGTACTCATCGGTCGGCGAGGCGCTCTTCAACCTCGATCTTGGTGCAGGACAGTATTCCTGCGCTCGTTGCCACACGAAGGGCTGGTCGTACGGCGAGCCGGAAATCACCGGCGGTGGCGCATTCGGCCCGAACTTGACCGGCGGTTCAACCATCCGCCAATTCCCGAACCAAGAAGACATGATTGCCTTCATTGCGGCGGGAAGTGAATACGGCAAGAAATACGGAGAACAAGGTCAGGGCGGCGGTCGCATGCCGGGCTTCGGGGCGATGCTGACCCAGGAACAGATCAAGGCCATCGTCGAATACGTGCGCGGTCTCTGATGGATCTTCTCACCACGCTGGCTGTCAACTGGCAACCGCAGTTGCGCGGCTACACCGTTGTCATCATCTCGGTCGTCGTACTCATCGGCGGCACGTATCTCGTGGTCGGCACCAACCTTGGCGCCCGACTTGGATTTCTCGTCATACTCGCCGGACTCTTCGGTTGGATGGCGGCAATGGGTGCGATCTGGTGGACGTATGGCATCGGTTTGCAAGGGCGCATGCCGTCATGGCAAGCGGCCGAACCCGCAACCATCATTCGTGACGGCGAATTGCTACAGACCGTTGGCATTCTCGAGCAGCCGCTCAAACTGGTGGATTCTCCGACTCAGAATGCTGAGGCGGTGGCGTCGGCGCTCGTGTCAGAGGGTTGGCGCAAGCTCGACGATGCCGACCCGCAGCGCGGTCAAGCTGTGGCGTCATCCGACGAATTGTTGATTAATCAAGCTGACGAGTTTGCTGCAGGAGAGTTCGTCTCGGTAGCGGTTTTTGACAAAGGTGGAGATCGTTGGCCGAAGATCAACGAGTCACTCGACTTCGTTGCGTTCTTCCACGAACCTCGCTATGCCTTGGTGGAGGTTGCGCCCGTCGTGCCGCAACGCGTGGAACCGGGTCGAGCACCCGCTCGCCCAAAGGTCGACGAGACACAAGAGCGCCGATACGTGCATATGGTGCGTGACCTCGGCAACCGCCGTCAGCCGGCAATGTTCATCACGGTCGGATCACTCATCGTCTTTGTGATTCTGTGCTGGATGCTGCACCGCCGCGACCTCATCCTGCGCGAGAACCTCGCTCGCGCCCGAGAACTTGAAAAGGTCTGAACCCGCGTAATCGGGGGTGACGATGGGCCAGTACCTCCCGATTATCGTCCTCACCTTGTTGGCAATCGTTTTTGGCGTTCTGTCGCTTGTGGCATCCAAACTGCTTGCACCAAAACGACCTAACTCGGCGAAAGACGCTCCGTACGAGTGCGGCATCGTGCCAACCAAAGAGTCACCCGAACGATTTCCGGTGTCGTTCTACATCGTGGCGATGCTCTTCATCATGTTCGATATTGAAATCATCTTCCTCTACCCCTATGCAGTCGCACACGATGTGCTCGGTGTGTTTGGGTTCTGGGCGATGATGATGTTCAGCGCAATCATCTTCATTACCTTCGTTTACGAACTCGCTCGTGGAGCAATGGAATGGGGACCGCTCAAGAAGGACCTGCCGACCAGCGAGCGCTCGGTGTTGTCATCAACTGACCACGGCGTCAAAGTCGTCGGGCTTGAGGGTCGATCGCTTCCCGGAGTTCCTCAGGTGGGTGCGGCATGAGCGCTGTTCGCGATGTGCTCGACAACGGGCTCGGAGGAATCAAGCACAACTTCCTCACTGGTCGCGTCGAGGATCTTGTCAAGTGGTCTCGTTCCCGCTCGAGCTGGGGTGCGACGTTCGGTCTTGCGTGTTGCGCGATTGAGATGATGGGTACTGGAGCGCCTCATTACGACCTCGCACGTTTCGGTATGGAGGTTTTCCGTGCGTCACCACGTCAGGCGGACATCATGATCGTGGCTGGTCGAGTGAGTCAGAAGATGGCGCCGGTCTTGCGCCAGGTGTACGACCAGATGATGGAGCCCAAGTGGGTGATCTCGATGGGCGTGTGTGCATCAAGCGGTGGGATGTTCAACAACTACGCAATCGTGCAAGGAGTCGACCAAATTGTTCCAGTCGACGTGTACGCACCAGGCTGCCCTCCGACCCCCGAAACCCTGATTCACGCCATCGAGACGCTCCACCAACTCATCGAAGACGGCGAGATCATGCAGCGCCGCGCAGCAACGGGTGCGGGAGCGAACGTGCATATTCAAGAGATTCCCGCAGGTATCACGACACCTGTCACCTTGGATCGCCGGTGACCCAATGAGCACTGCTGACACTGGGCTAGCCACGCCTTCCGCAGCCACCATGGGACTCCCCGAGGGTGTCGTCGTCGCGGACTCGCGAGGTCAGCGAGTGCTGTTCGTGGATCTAGCCAAGTATCTCGCGACAATCGAGTCGTTGTACCGAGACGGATTCACGATGTGCGTTGACCTCACCGCAGTTGATTACCTGACGCATCCAGGCAGATTGCTGCCTGACGGTGTCGTCGGACAACGATTTGAGGTGGTCGCAAACCTTCTCGCTGTTGGTCGCCGTGAACGCGTACGAGTGAGGGTGCAGGTAGCGGAACACCAGTCGGTTCCCTCGATTTTTGACATTCACCCAAGTAGTGAGGCAATGGAACGCGAAGTCTTTGACATGTTTGGGATTCGATTTGATGGACATCCTGACCTGACGCGAATTCTCATGCCTGAGGATTGGGACGGCCACCCGTTGCGCAAGGACTACTCACAGGGCCGGATTCCCGTGCAGTTCAAGGGAGCGGCTTCATGACCACGCTCGATGACCGCTCAATGGACGCAGTCAAGGATGGGTCGCACATCACCACGGCTGGTGCCGCCACGGGCGAAGGCAATCAAGAGTTGCGCCCGCGTGGCGAGATTTCGCAGAAAGCATTGATGCGCGAATCCGGGGCGGTGCTGCGCATGAGTGAGTCTGCTGCCGCAGCACTTGCCGAAGTTTCCGGCGACGTCGGTGAAGACCAATCGATGATCATCAACATGGGTCCACAGCACCCGAGCACTCACGGCGTGTTGCGCCTCATGCTCGAACTGCAAGGTGAGAAAGTGCTGCGCTGCAAGCCGATCATCGGCTATCTGCACACCGGTATGGAGAAGACGGGAGAGTCGCTCACCTACCTGCAAGGTGGCACCAATGTGACGCGCATGGACTATCTCTCGCCACTTAACAACGAATTGGTCTTCGCGATGGCGACGGAGAAGTTGCTCGGAATCGATGGCGACATTCCCGAGCGCGCACAGTGGATGCGCATGCTGCTGTCGGAACTCAATCGCATGAGTAGCCACCTGCTGTTCATGGCCACCAATGGCATGGACCTCGGAGCAGTCTCGATGATGCTGTACGGCTGGCGTGAGCGCGAGGAGGTGCTGCGCTTCTTCCAAAAGGTCACTGGATTGCGAATGAACCACAACTTCATCCGCCCCGGCGGCCTTGCAGCTGACCTCCCCGCTGGATGGCGAGATGATGTCTTGCACCTGCTCGATATGTTGCCGCCACGTCTCGCTGAGTACGAAGTGTTGATGACCGGGCAGCCCATCTGGCGCGAACGGTTGCAGGGCGTCGGTGTCATTACGCAGAACGAAGCGCTTGCACTCGCCGCAACCGGGCCAATTCTGCGCTCGACGGGTCTGGCATGGGACTTGCGTCGCGACATGCCATACCTCAAGTACTCGGAGGTCGAGTTCGATGTCGTCGTCGGAGCGCATGGCGATGCATACGATCGTTATGCGATTCGACTCAACGAAATCCGTGAGTCGATGAAGATTGTCCGTCAAATTCTTGAGCGCATGCCATCGGGTGACTTCCGAATCCAGAACAAGAAGGTGACACCACCGCCGCGTGGCCGAATCGACGAGTCGATGGAAGCTCTCATCCACCACTTCAAGATTTTCACCGAGGGCTTCAAGGTTCCAGAGGGCGAGGTGTACGTCGCAATCGAGTCGCCACGCGGAGAGATTGGTTGCTATATCGCAAGCGACGGATCATCGGTGCCGTACCGCATGCATGTGCGTGCTCCAAGCTTCGTCAATGTGCAGTGCCTTCCACACATGATGCGTGGTGGACTCGTCGCGGACGCAGTCGCGGTGATTTCGTCGATTGACCCGGTGCTTGGAGAGGTTGACCGATGAGTCGACTCACAGAGGCGCATGTGGAAACAGCGAAAGAAATCATCGGCCGTTTCCCGCGGAAAAAGTCGGCACTCATCCCGCTTTTGCACCTCGCGCAAGAGCAAGACGGCTATGTGGCGCAAGATGCCATGGTGCACATTGCCGAATTGCTGGATCTTGCGCCGGCGGAGGTGTACGGCACTGCGAGTTTCTATGAGATGTTCAAGTTCCATCCAGTTGGCAAGTACTGCATCAACATCTGCACGAACATCTCCTGCCAACTCGTCGGTGCGTGGAATCTGTTGCACCACGCTGAGGAACGCCTCGGTATCAAGGCTGGTAGCACAACCAGCGATGGGAAGTTCACCATTGAAGACGTTGAATGCATCGCGGCATGCACGGAAGCGCCTGCGCTACAAGTGAATTACCGCTATCGCTATCGGGTGACTCCAGAGTCGTTTGACCAGATGATCACTGACTTGGAAGCCGGTCGTCTCACTGGCGAGGTGCCCCCGCACGGCACGCTTGCCACCGTTCGCCAAACAACCACGCCCAACTGGAGTAATCGTGGCGCTGAAGCACAAGCAAAGGTTGATGAGCGATGACCGTCCCGACTGGCCCGCGCATCATCACATCGCGATTTGATGTTGCCGACGGGCATACCTACACGGGCTACGTGCGAACGGGCGGCTATGTCGCGCTGCGCAAAGCGGTGACGACGATGACACCACAACAGGTGCACGACGAAGTGAAGGCCGCCGAGATTCAGGGTCGTGGTGGCGCGGGTTTCCCAGCAGGAACGAAGTGGGGATTCCTTCCTGCCGAGGTGCATCCGCGATATCTCGTGATTAACGGTGACGAGAGTGAACCCGGCACCTATAAAGATCGCCTGCTCATGGAGCGTGATCCGCACCAGTTGATTGAAGGCATTGTCATCGCGTGTTACGCGCTGAACGCTGCACAAGCATTCCTGTACGTGCGAGGCGAGATGGCACTTGCACAGGAACGTCTTGCCCAGGCGTTGAACGATGCCTACGCAAACAACATCGTTGGCAAGAACATCTGCGGGAGCAACTTCTCCGTTGACATCACCCTCACGTGGGGTGCAGGTGCGTACATCGTCGGTGAGGAGACTGCGCTCATTGAGAGTCTTGAAGGCGAACGTGGTATGCCTCGACTGAAGCCGCCGTTCTTCCCGGCAGTGAAGGGTCTGTACATGCAGCCGACGATCGTGAACAACGTCGAGACACTCGCCAATGTGCCGTACATCGTCTCGTCAGGAGGCGGACAGTTCAAGGCAATTGGTGCCCCGACATCGACTGGCATGCGCATGTTCGCCGTCAGTGGCCACGTGAAGAAGCCAGGGGTATTCGAAGTACCAAACGGCGTCACCACATTCCGCATGTTGTTCGAGGCACCCGAGTATTGCGGCGGTATCCGCGAGGGCGGCAGCGTCAAGGCGTTCATCCCAGGCGGCGCGTCGGCGATGTGGTTCTTCCCCGAACACCTCGACATGGCACTCGACAAACCGACCGTTGATAAAGCCGGCTCGATGCTTGGTTCTGGCGCCATTGTTGTGATGGACGAGACAACCGACATGGTGGCTGCGTGTTGGCGAATCGTGCGATTCTTTGCGCGCGAGTCGTGCGGAAAGTGCACGCCATGCCGCGAAGGCACCACATGGCTTGAGCGGGTTCTAAAACGCATCCTCGATGGCCATGGCCGACCAGAAGACATTGATCTGCTGATGGAAGTGAGTGAGAGCATCAGCCCAGGAATTGCCTGGCCGCCACGTCAGACGACGATTTGCCCACTCGGTCCTTCGGCGGTGTCACCAATCGCCTCCGCCGTACGACGGTTCCGCCACGAGTTTGACCACTACATCGCGCACGGTCGACCAATTGACGGTGTCGAATCTCCATTCGCTGTCCACGCTGCGAGCCACGCCTAGGTAACGAATCATGACTGACACCGCAGCCCCGAAGACCACCGTCAGCGTCACGATTAACGGACGTTCCGTCGAAGCCAAGCCTGGTCAGTTGCTGATAGACGCCTGCGAACAATCTGGTTCATTCGTGCCGCACTTCTGTTATCACCCGCGCATGTCGCCAGTCGGAATGTGCCGCCAATGCATCGTGGAAGTCGAAGGACCGCGCGGCAAGTCACTTGTCGTGTCGTGTATGACACCCGTTGCCGAGGGACAAGTGGTGTCGACCACGTCCGAGCCCGCCAAGCGTGCACAGGAAGGCGTGCTCGAGTTGCTGCTTGCGAACCACCCGCTTGACTGCCCAGTCTGCGATAAGGGTGGTGAGTGCCCGCTACAAGATCAGGCGTTTTCGCATGGCCCTGGCGAGAGCCGTTACGTGGAAGAAAAGCGCCACTACGAAAAGCCGATTCCAATCAGCGACATCGTGTACCTCGACCGCGAACGGTGCATCTTGTGCGACCGCTGCACGCGCTTTGCGAGCGAGGTTGCCGGAGATCCGCTCATCTCGTTTACCAGCCGTGGGAACAACACACAGGTGATGACATTCCCTGACGAGCCGTTCGCCAGTTACTTCTCCGGCAACACCGTTCAGATCTGTCCCGTCGGTGCGCTTACCGCCTCGCCGTACCGCTTCAAGGCTCGCCCATGGGACCTCGATCAAGTTGAAAGCACATGCACCACCTGCAGCGTCGGCTGTCGAACCGTCGTGCAGAGCAGTCGCGACGAACTCGTTCGTTACCAAGGAGTCGACGTCGAGTCGGTGAACTGGGGGTGGCTCTGTGATCGAGGTCGTTTCAACTTCGAGAGCGTGAACTCAAAAGACCGCGTCGGAACACCGATGGTGAAGTCGGGGGAGTCGCTCACGGAGACCAACTGGGCAAGTGCGCTTGATAGAGCGGGCCGTATCTTGCGGACTGTCCTCAACGATCGGGGGCCGGCAGCAGTCGGGCTACTCGGCGGCGCGCGCGGCACGAACGAAGACGCGTACGCATGGGCGCTGCTCGCCGATGCACTCGGCATCACCGCCCGTGATGCGCAACTCGGAGATGGTCTGCCTGCAGAAGTATTCGCGCTACCCCAAGCGACAATCGCCGAGGTGTGTTCGTCGCCCACCGTGGTACTGCTTGCACCCGACATCAAGGAAGAGCTCCCCGTTTTGTACCTGCGTTTGCGAGATGCAGCAGAGAAGCGACGTACTCGCATCATCGAAGTGTCGCCACGCGAAACAGGATTGTCGAGATATGCCTGGAAATCTGTGCGCCACGAACCGGGAGAGCAAGCGCGCGTTGTCAGCGAACTGCTCGGGACGCCAGAAGTACGAGACCAATTGGCAAAGGGTGGAGTGTCTGTCGTGCTCGGACGAGGGAACCTCGCGGAGTCGCCGGAGTTTGCCTTGCTCGCAACGGGCGTCGTGATGTCGGCCAACCCTGATGCCCGAGTGCTTCCCGTCGTTCGCCGTGGAAACGTGCGTGGAGCAGTCACCGCAGGTCTCACGCCTCAAGATGACCGCGACGAAGCCTCATCGATTCTTGCTCGCGCAGCAGCAGGGGAAGTGGAGTGCCTCATTCTCCTTGGCTGTGACCCAGTCAGCGACCTCCCAGACGCAGATCTCGTGCGTCGTGCATTTGCACGAACGAAGCACATCATCGCTATCGACACGTTCATGACCGAATCTTCCCGACGAGCTGAAGTGTTCCTCCCGGCAGCGGCGTATGGAGAAAAGGTCGGAACCACCACAAACTGTGAAGGTCGAGTGAGTGATGTTGCTCAGAAGATCACCCCTGCGGGAACCGCACGTCCCGACTGGATGATTGCCGCTGAGCTGGCGCTCGAACTCGGTCTTGACCTCGGGTTCAGCAGTTACAGCGAACTCCATGACAAGTTGACTGCGTCGGTCGCTGCGTTCGCTCCGGCCGCCGATGCCAAGGCGGTGCGCCGCGAGGGCGTGGTCATCGCGCATGCTTCGCCAGTGCGCATTGCTGCGGCGTCACGCACTGCTGCTCCACGACTCAACCATCACTTCCGTCTCGTCGTTTCACGAGTGCTCTACGACCTCGCTACTGGAACTGCCAAGAGCCCGTCACTCGCTGGTCTTGCCCGTGAGGCAGCAGTGCATCTGCATTCTGGTGATGCTGGTCGTCTCGGGGTGAAGGAAGGAAGCGAAGTTCGAGTCTCAGCAAACGATGCTGTAGTCGTATTGACAGTGGTCATTGACGACGCAGTTGGTCGTGGTGTTGCATTTGTGCCCTTCAATCAGCACGGTAGTGATGTCCGCAATCTCATTCGCTTTGACGTGCCAGTCACCGACGCAGTCATTGAGGCCGTCTGATGTTTGCACTCGATCCGATGCTCGAAGGCGACATCTTATGGACGCCGCTCTTCATTGTGGTGCTCAAGGTTCTCGTCGTCTTCGTCGTCGGTTTGGTGGCAACCATGCTCATGGTGTGGTTTGAGCGCAAGGTCATTGCAGGTATGCAGAATCGCATCGGCCCGAACAAGGCCGGTCCCTTCGGATTGCTGCAGACTCTCGCCGATGGCATCAAGTTGTTCTTCAAGGAAGATTTGCTACCGCGCCGTTCGGATCGATTCGTCTTTGCCCTCGCGCCGTTCCTTGCGTTCGTGCCAGCGTTCCTGTCGTTTGCGATCATTCCCCTTGGCGGCGACTTCCGCGACGGCAATGATGGCATCGTCACTTGGTTCGGTGTCGAGACTCGCGTCCAGCTCGCTGATCCGCACGTTGGTGTGCTCTTTGCTCTTGCGATCTCTTCGATTGCGGTCTACGGCATCATGCTTGCCGGCTGGTCCAGTGGCTCAAAATATCCGTTGCTCGGGTCAGTGCGCGCGTCGGCACAGATGGTGAGTTACGAGGCAGCACTCGGTCTCTCGCTGGCCAGTGTGCTGCTAGTCGCTGGAACGCTCTCGACGAGCGGAATCGTCTCGGCACAATCGTCTCTGACTGATTGGCACATCGTGTCGACAGGTGTGGTGCCGTTCATCATTTTCTTGATTGCTGCAACCGCGGAACTCAACCGCCCGCCATTTGACCTCGTTGAAGCTGAACAAGAGTTGGTCGGAGGCTTCAATACCGAGTATTCGTCGATCCGATTTGCACTCTTCTATCTCGCTGAGTTCATGAATACAGTTTCGATGTCGGCCCTCATCGTCACCCTCTTCTTCGGTGGCCCCCAGCCGATCTCTTTCAACGGCATCACACTCGACCTGCCGCTCTTGCCGAACGCCCTTGAAGGCACCGTCTGGTTGCTCCTCAAGGTGCTCGTCTTTCTCTATATCTATGTTTGGTTCCGAGCCACGCTGCCACGACTGCGTTACGACCAGTTGATGAATCTGGGTTGGAAGGTGCTCATTCCCGCATCACTTGGATGGTTTCTTCTGCTCGCCGCGCAGCGGCTGGCTCGCGACGAGGGCTGGAACATCTATGTTGCGACCGCGGCTTCAGTCGTTGTGCTCGGGGCATGCTACGGACTGATGCTGGTCGCGCTGACGACGAGCAACAAGACTCGAGAGACGCAAGGAGCGCAGTTCTAAATGGGCTATCTGGGCGGATTTCTCGTCACCATCAAGCAACACGGTCGCAAGAATCGTGTCACCACGCAGTACTCGGGCGGACGACTGTTCAAGCGCAAGAAGCGCAATGCCGAGACGATGGATGAGAAGATCTCAAAGCCTGAGCGTCTGCATGGTCGGCACGTGCTCAACCGATACGAAGACGGCATGGAGAAGTGCATCGGCTGTGAACTCTGCGCAGCAGTGTGTCCGGCAAAGTGCATTCATGTGCGTGGGGCTGACAACGATCCCGATAACCCCACTTCGCCAGGTGAGCGTTTCGGTTGGATCTACGAGATCAACTACTTGCGCTGCATTCACTGCGACTTGTGTGTTGAGGCTTGCCCAACTGAAGCCATCACAGAAACGAAACTCTTTGAGTTTTCGTTCACCAACCGCAAGGACGCCATTTATACCAAGAACGAACTGCTCGTCGGGGATGACGGCAAGCCGAAGCACCTCCCGTGGGAGGACTGGCGCCCTGGCGAAGATCAGAACACCTCGGCGTGGATGCGTGCGACTGCTCCGGCGGGGGATGCCAATTTCGTTGGTGTGGTGTCGTGGGCAGGCGAGCTTGGCTATGGAGTGCGTGCTGCGGAGGCTGAACAGGCCGCAGCTGACGCTCAGGTTGAGCACCAATCTGGTGACGCAGGTAAGAAGCACTGATGGAACTCGTCGTCTTCGTCCTTGCCAGTCTGATGATGATTCTTGGCGCTGTCGGCGTTGTGACGCGGAAGAATCCCGTGCATGCAGCCCTTTCGCTCGTGCTCACGCTGTTTGGCGTTGCCGTGCACTTCGTCGCCCTCGAGGCGTACTTCCTCGCAGCCGTGCAGATCATCGTGTACGCGGGCGCAATCGTCGTTCTGTTCTTGTTCGTCATCATGTTGCTCGGTGTTGACAAGGCGGAGGACATTGCGACCGAGCCGCTCGTGACACAGCGTTGGTTGGCGGCAATCGCTGGGCTCGGGTTGCTCGGTCTTCTCGTCGTGGCAGTCGCCCGCGGCGCAGATATCTTGACGACTCGCTCCGAAGGTCTGGCCACCGAGGCCGAGAACGCGCCAGGTGATGCGAACATTCAGCAACTAGCGCGGTCAGTCTTCGGTGACTATGTCGTTGCTTTCGAACTGACGTCAGTGTTGCTGGTGGTGGCCGTCGTCGGCACCGTCATGATGACACGTCGTCGACGTGCGGTAAGTGAAGTCTGATGCCCGTACCTACGACGCTTTCGTACCTCGTTGTCGCGGCTCTCTTGTTCGTGATTGGCACAGTTGGCGTAATGGTGCGTCGCAACCCGTTGATCATGTTCATGTGCATCGAACTGATGCTCAATGCGGTCAATCTCTCGTTTGTGGCGCTGGCACGCGAGCTCACCGATATCGACGGTCAGTCAATCGTGTTTTTTGTTCTCGTCGTAGCCGCTGCCGAAGTCGTCGTTGGTTTGGGCATCGTGGTTTCCATCATGCGGAATCGTTCGACACTGACGGCAGATGACCTAGCGGAGCTGAAGGGCTAGTTCATGCTCGATCTGGTCTGGTTGATACCTGCGCTCCCGCTCGTTGGCGGACTCCTGCTCATTGTCTTCGGCGCAAAGCTTGGCGAGCCGCGTGCTGGCTGGCTGGCGACAATCGCGACAACTTCTTCATTTGTCGTGACGGTCGCGGTGTACTTCGACATGCTCAGCCGCAGCGCTGAAGAACGCTCACATGTTGTCTCGCTGTTCGAGTGGATTCCCGTTGGATCTCTCCAGATCGATCTTGCGTTCTTGGCTGACCCGCTCAGTGTCACCATGGCACTCTTCGTTACAGGAATCGGCTCGCTCATTCACCTCTACGCGGTGGGATACATGCACGGCGATCCCAAGTTTTCCAAGTTCTTTCTGTACTTGAACCTGTTCGTCTTCTCAATGCTGATGCTGGTGCTCGGAGAGAATTTGCTCGTCACTTTCCTCGGATGGGAGGGCGTGGGGGCGTGCTCCTACTTCCTCATCTCCTTCTGGCACACGCGCGATAGCGCAGCCGTTGCGGGAAAGAAAGCGTTCGTCACCAATCGCATTGGCGACTGGGGAGTCATGACCGCGATGTTCGTGGCGTTCTCGACGGTCGGTTCGGTGTCGTACGGTGCCATCAACGAGGCAGCACAAGAGGGCACCATCTCGAAAGCCGCTATCTCGGCGATTGCCATGCTCTTGTTCGTCGGTGCTTGTGGCAAGAGCGCGCAACTTCCTTTGTATTTCTGGCTGCCTGATGCAATGGAAGGACCAACACCGGTATCGGCTCTCATTCATGCAGCGACGATGGTGACGGCGGGCGTCTTCCTGATGACCCGAGTTGGACCCGTGCTCGTTGAGTCGTACGGATGGGTTCCGGACACCGTTGCCGCAGTTGGTGCAGCGACAGCCATCTTTGCTGCAACGATCGCCGTCGCACAGAACGACATCAAGCGGGTGCTCGCATATTCGACGGTCTCACAGCTCGGATTCATGTTCCTGGCCATCGGGTCTGGTGCTTATGTCGCAGCAATCTTCCACATGGTGACTCACGCGTTCTTCAAGGCACTCCTTTTCTTGGGCTCTGGTTCCGTCATTCACGGCATGCATCACGAACAAGACATGAGAAAGATGGGTGCGCTGCGAGTGGCGATGCCGATCACCGCATTCACGTTCATCATTGGTTGGCTTGCGATCGCCGGTGTGCCACCGTTCGCCGGGTTCTGGTCAAAGGATGAGATTCTGCTGTATGTCTATGCAGACAATCGATTCCTCTACGCGGTCGGCATGGTCACTGCGCTACTCACTGCGTATTACATGACGAGACAAGTAATCATGGTCTTCTTCGGTGAAGCTCGCTGGCACGACGCGTCGGCTGACCATGGAGCACACGGCGACTTTAAGCCGCACGAGAGCCCGCGCGTCATGTTGATTCCTCTTGTTGTGCTCGCCGCACTTTCGGTAGTCGGAGGTGGGATGCAGCTCCCGTTCAGCAAGAGCCTGCACTTCCTCGAGCACTGGCTCGAACCGGTCGTGAAGGAGAGCGAGCGCAAGATCAGCTCCACATGGGCGTACGAGAACAAGTACGTGCTACTGGGGGTCGCCATTGTTGTCGCACTGACCGGGATCGCTCTGTCACTGGCGGTCTACGCAAAGCGACGACTTCCGGCCGTCGAGCCAAGAGTCTTGGAGCAGGCATGGTTCTACGATGCGACGGTCGCCCGAGTGGTCGCTGGGCCAGGCAGAGTGGCCTTCGATTTCATCACGCGATTCGATGCTCGCTTCGTTGATGGAGCCGTGAATGGCGCTGGTGCGGTTGCCCGCGGACTCGGTGCCGTTGTGCGTCGTTCACAGACCGGGTTCGTGCGTGCCTACGCAGCACTCATTGCCGTCGGGGCCGTTGCGCTCCTTGCGTGGTTCATCTGGAGAGGTTGGCTGGCATGAGCGTCGTCTCATTCGGTGGCGCCACGTTCGCCGCAACGTCGAGTTCGCTCGGGTTTCCGATTCTCACCTCACTTGTCGTGGTCCCGTTGCTCGGTTCGTTGTGTGTGCTGTTCTTTGGTCGGGTGCGCTCTGAGTGGAACCGCCCTGTTGCACTGATGTCAAGCATTACTACTGGTGCGCTCAGTGTGTGGATGCTGCAGGCATTCGATTCAACGGATGCTGGGTTTCAGTTCGTGTCACGTCATGAGTGGATTTCAGCATGGGGAATCTCGTGGCACCTCGGTGTTGATGGCATCTCACTCTTTCTCGTCGTGCTCACTGGTGTGCTCTTCCCGCTCGTCATCGCCGGTGTTGATCCCCATCACGAGGAGCGCCAGTATCTCGCGTGGCTGCTCATGTTGCAGGCCGGCGTTATGGGGTCGTTTGTCAGTCTCGATCTCTTCCTCTTCTTTGTCTTCTTTGAGATCGTCCTCGTGCCGATGTACTTCCTCATTGGTGGATGGGGCTACGACCAGCGCGTTTACGCCGCCACCAAGTTCTTCCTCTTCACGATGGCAGGGTCGGCGTTCCTTCTGGTTGGCATCATTGCAACCGCAATGCTCTCGCGCGACTCTGTCGGAGAGATCACCTTTGATGTCGTGCGTCTAGCAGAGGAGGGTTCACTCTCGGTTACTGCTGGCCGCTGGCTCTTTGCAGCATTCGCGATTGCCTTCGCAGTGAAGGTGCCGCTCTTCCCGGTGCACACATGGTTGCCGGATGCCCATACTCAGGCACCGACTGCTGGATCGGTCATTCTCGCGGGAGTGCTGTTGAAGATGGGTACCTATGGGCTCTTGCGTTTCGGTGTGTATCTGTTTCCGGAAGCCACCGTGTGGGCTCGACCCGTGCTTTACACCTTGGCGGTCATCGGAATCTTGTATGGGGCGATCGCGGCAACGATGCAGAAAGACTTGAAGCGTCTCGTCGCTTACTCAAGTGTTGCGCACCTTGGTTTCATCGTGCTTGGCACGTTTGCGCTCACGAGTCAAGCGTTAACAGGCAGTGTCATGCAGATGGTGAACCACGGTGTGTCGACCGGTGCGCTCTTCCTTCTCGTCGGCATGATTTATGAGCGTCGTCATACACGCCAGATTGCTGAGTTGCGCGGGTTGCAGCAGGTGGCACCAGTGTTTGCTGGTTTCTTCATGGTCGTGATGCTTTCGTCAATCGGTTTACCCGGGCTGAACGGTTTCGTCGGTGAGTTCCTCATTCTCATCGGGTCGTTTGACACGGCTCGTTGGTGGGTAATCGTCGGCACGGTCGGTGTGGTGCTCGCTGCGCTCTATCTGTTGTGGGCATACCAGCGGGTATTCCACGGTGAGCCCGATGACGCCAATCGTGGATTTGCCGAACTACGTCTACGCGAAGGATTGCTGCTCTCGGCGTTCATCGCGATCATCGTGTTTACGGGTGTCTACCCGAAACCAGTTCTCTCGCGAATCGAGCCGAGTGTGAAGTCGCTCATTGAGCATGTTGAATCTCGAACTGACTATCAACAGCCAACACACGAGGCGCAAGGGGAGTAAGCGATGGATGTGACCGCCGACTTCATTCCACCCGCCATCGACTGGTACGCGTTATCGCCGTACATCGTGCTGCTCGCGGGCTCGCTCGTGTTGCTGCTCGTTGGTGCGCTGACGCCTCGCTGGCGTAAGGGTTGGTATGCAATCCTGACCGCTTCGACTGCTGGTGTGGCCGGAGTGGTCGCGGCAGTGCAGTTTGCCGAATTGGGCGAAGGAGAGCCGCGCTCGATTATCAATGGCGTGCTTTCTCACGATCGATTCGGTCTGCTTGCCGTTGTCGCGCTGAGCGTGGCTGTTGTGATTTCCAGCATGATGGCTTCTGATAACGCGGTGTCAGATCGCGATCGCGCAGAGACCGACTCGTTGGAGCCGTATGCGCTACTCCTTACGGCTGCACTTGGAGCCGCAGTGATGGTGACCGCTAACGACTTGGTGGTGTTGTTCCTCGGCATCGAGATTCTCAGTATCTCGATGTACGTGCTCGCTGCTAGCGACCGCCGCCGAGCTTCGAGTCATGAGGCTGGTCTCAAGTATTTCGTTCTCGGAGGATTCTCTTCTGCGTTCCTGCTCTATGGAATTGCACTCGTATACGGCACGACTGGGCAGACGAATCTCGGCAACATTGCAGTAGTACTCGCCGACGAAATCACGGTGCCGCGCAACGATGCGATGCTGCTTGCTGGCGTCGCGCTCCTCTTGGTTGGACTGTCATTCAAGGTTTCCCTTGTGCCGTTCCACTCGTGGACACCCGATGTGTATCACGGATCTCCGACGTACGTCACTGGCTTCATGGCGTCACTGGGCAAGATTGCAGCAGTCGTCGCCTTGGTACGAGTCTTTGTCATCGCATTCCCTGGTCGCGCTGATGATTGGCGGCCGGTGGTGTTCTTGCTGGCGGCGCTCACCCTCGTGGTCGGATCGGTGCTGGCAATCGTTCAAACTGATGTGAAGCGAATGCTCGCGTACTCATCGGTGAGCCATGCGGGATTCATGCTGGTTGGACTCGAGGCCGCAGGTCGACTTGACTCTTCGGCGGCATCCGAAGGGATCTCTTCGACACTCATTTATGTGGTGCTGTACTCGGTGCTGGCACTCGGGTCATTCGCGGCCGTGTCGACAATCTCAAGCCGAAACAACTCGGCGTCAACTTCGATCGACTCATTCCGTGGGATCGCCAAGACGAATCCTGTATTTGCTCTCGGATTCACTGTGCTACTTCTCGCGCAAGCCGGGGTACCACTCACGAGTGGTTTCGTAGCCAAATTCGGTGTTGTACGTGCTGCTGTTTCAACAGAGAGTTATGTATTGGCAATCCTTGCGATGGTGTCAGCGGTCATCGCGGCTTATCTCTACCTACGCATCATGGTGAGCATGTGGCTCACGGAAACCTCAGCGCCTGAAGTTGCTCAACCAGTTCGCATAAGTGCGGCTGGTCGCATCAGTCTCGGCATCACTGTGGCAACGACGCTGATTCTGGGTGTGTTCCCTTCGATCCTGCTCGACCTCGAGGGCCTCGCCACCCGTCTTGCTCGCTGACAGCTGAGGCCAATTACGGGCCACAGTGTGCTACGAATGCGTCGAAGAGACGCTGTTGGTCGGGGTTGTCGGCAGCATCGTCCTCAGGATGCCACTGCACTCCGACCACCCACCTGCGTGTGCAGTGCTCGACTGCCTCGATCACACCGTCCGGTGCGCTTCCAACGACGAGCAAGTCTGGTGCCAACTCATTGATTGCTTGATGATGAAAGGAATGTGATCGTTGCGGCGAGGTTGAGCCCATGGCTCTCGCTACGCGTGAATCTGCAGCAAGGGATATCGGGTGGTAGGTGTCCCAGTGGCTCTCGCGGTCCGACAACACATCTCCGAGGTCCTGATGCAGCGTTCCACCAAGTGCGACGTTCAGCAACTGAATGCCCCGACAAATAGCGAGCAACGGCTTATCTTGGCGAACGGCTTCCTTGACGACTGCAAGCTCGAACGCGTCATGGGCTTCGACGATGCCATAGATCATGTCCGATCGCCTTGTTTCGCCGTAACGGTCGGGGTCAATGTCACCACCACCTTGGATCAGCACCCCGTCCGACGACTCGACGAGCAACGCGACACTCTCTAGGTGCTGGGGCAACGGGGCAACGGTCATGCTGACGCCACCAGCGCGGGCAATTGCTTCGGAGTACTTGAGGCCGTTCGAGTAGCTCTCCCCGCGAACGCCGACGGCGTTCGACGTCAGCTTTCCTGGCAAAAGAATTCGTGCGACCACTTCGCGCTCAACGTCCGGTGACTTCGGAGATTTCGTAGCCTTCCGATTTCGCGCTTGCAATCAGCGTCTCGGCATGCTCGCGACCTCGCACTTCGAGCACGATCTGTACACCGGTCTCGCGCACGTGCAGGTCGACTCCCTCGCGAACGTGCTCGACCTCAATCAAATTCGCACCGTGCTGGGCAAACAGGGTGAGGAGTCCGGCGAGACCACCAGGTCGGTCGCTGATCCGAGCAAACACAATCATTCGGCGTCCGCGCAGGGTCTCGTGCCGTCGAACGAGACCCGTGAGAAGTCCAAGATCTGCATTACCGCCAGACAACACAACACACGTAGTGCCGTTCTTGGCGGGCTTCACCCGGTCGGTAATCAGGGCGGAAACGCCGACCGCACCTCCGCCTTCAACGAAGAGCTTGGAGCGCTCCAAGAGGAGCATCATCGCGTCCGCGACGCTGTCTTCGTTGACATCGACGACTTCATCGACCCACTTGTCGATGAGCGGAGCAGTCACTACTCCAGGAACTTTTACGGCAATTCCATCGGCCAATGTGACAATCGGACCGAGAGGAGCTCTGCCATAGATGTATGGCGCGCACGAGGAAATCTGCACTCCAATGACTTTGATGTCGGGATTGAACTGTTTAACCGTGAGGGCGACACCGCTCAGCAGCCCACCTCCGCCGAGTGGGACGACGACCTGAGCGAGATCTGGAATGTCCTCGATCAGTTCGAGTCCGAGCGTTGCCTGGCCGGCGACGACATCGGAGTCGTCGTAAGGATGGCAAAACACCATGCCGCTCTCCTCGGCACGCAACTTTGCGTGTTCTACTGCAATGTCGAGGCTGTCACCACCTTCATGCACCGTCGCGCCGTAGCCCCGACACGCCGCCATCTTGGCCAGTGATGCACCTGCTGGAACGAAGATCTCACACGGCACATCGAAATGTCGGGCACCGAAGGCCAAGGCTTGGGCGTGGTTTCCGGCACTACCAGCCACCACTCCCTTGCGGGCGCGATCGCCGAGCATGGCGAGTTTATTCATGACTCCGCGAATCTTGAATGCTCCAGTGCGCTGGAGGTTCTCGGCTTTCAGCACGACTGAACCTCCGCATCGCTCGCTGAGGTGAGCAGAGGGAGCAACTGGCGTGTGAGTGACAACGTGTCGGTCACGCTCGCTGACACGACGGACCTGCTCGAGTGAGATTTCGAGTGCACGGTCGTTGCTCATGCAACAACTACGGTATCGCTGTGCGTGCATTGGTTGTTGGCAACAAGGGAGATGCCGACCCTGGACTGGTCGGGAGCAGGCTCACCGAACTCGGATTTTCACTTGAGCGTAATGAGCGGGAGTATCCACGCGAGTGGAAGCCTCTTGCAGGAATCGACCTCGTTCTGCTGCTCGGGTCTGAGTGGTCGGTCTATTGGGAGAGCAACGAGAAAGAAGTAGCCGCCGAAGCCGACCTCATTCGTGCAGCCATCAATCGAGGTGTACCCATCTTTGCGATCTGCTTTGGTGCACAACTCGTCTCGCACGCACTCGGGGGCACCGTTGTGCGAGCGCCGAGACCCGAATTGGGTTGGCACCCGGTTTCAAGTGCGACACATCCAGATCTGCTTCAGCACACATGGCTGCAGTGGCACTATGACGTATTCAGCGTGCCAGCAAGCCTCCGCGCTGTTGCTAGTAGCGATGTCGGGCCACAGGCCATGCTCGGCAACAGAATCTTTGCTACCCAGTTCCACCCAGAGGCAACACTCGAGATCATCTCTCGCTGGAGCGCCGGCGCGGGCACCGTAGAGCTACAGAAGTACGGCCTTGACCCGAAGCACCTCGTCGAGTCATCCCACGAGCACGTTGCCCGAACTGCGCCGATTACGGCACGTCTCGTCGATTGGTTCTTAGTTCTCGCGAACGCTCCAATCTGACGACGCTGAGTGCGCTGAGGAAATCGAGCTGCGGAGTTTGACGACCCAGAATCGATCACTGCGAAACGCAACGTCTCCGTATGGCTCCCAAGATCGTTGTGAAGTTGCCAAGAGATCTACCACGAACCAAGACACGCCTCGCTCGCTAAGCAACAGCGCATCCGCCTCGGTCGGTGCGTCAGCAAAACGTGTACACAGGTCGATTTCATCTCCAGCAGTCTCAGCTACGCCGAAGAACTTCGGTCCGAGTACGAGGAACTCCCGATGTGACCAGACTGCAAGTGAGTAGTCATCTCCGAACACTTGAGTCTCTGAGTCAGCGAAAAGAAAGTTGGTCGCGACGAGATCTCTCACGTCAGAGTTGTTCTGAAGCCATCTTCCAACCTCTCGGCTGTCATCAGGCCCTAGCATCAGCTCAAGTTCAACGGCTGAACTGCTTGGCTTTGGTCTTTCGCGCAAGAGTGTGAGCAAGTTCTGATTTACCCCATCAACAACCAAGACGATGGCCAGCACCGCAACAGCGCTTTGCAGTTTGAGGTTCGACTGCTTCTTACTAGTCATCAGCCAAACAAGAAAGACGATCGTCAGCGCAACCTTCCAGTTGGAGATGAGATCTCGAAAAGATGCTCGCTCCAGAAGTGATGGAAGTGGCACGTACGAAGTTGCAGTCGTGAGAATGCCAACCCCGAGTGCGACAAAGATCCAAGAGGTGAGCCATGTCTTTTCAAACGTCAATCGAGTTCCTGTTTGTGAGGAGTCGTATGTGGCGACAAGCGCGAAGATCGTCAACCCGGCCAGAAAGTAACTCGGACCGCTGAAGTACTCATGAAGGTTTGCCTTGACCGTTCCTTGAATACTCACGTTCATAGCGACACCCACAACCCATAACACCGCGAAGGGGAGTACGGTGAATGTCGGCGTATCACCAGTCGCACTCAAGCGCATGCGAGATGCAACCAACAAAGTCGCAATTATGGCCAGAAGACTCCAGGCATTCTGAGCAGCCACAGTTACGGCTTCTGTCAACCAGCTGCCACTGATAACTTCTGACGCGTCTCGACTCCATTCAAAGCGAAGTGGTTCTACGTACTTGCTGAATGGCAACAACAAGATGATTGCTAAGAGTCCACCTGCCGAGACAGAGAGCAGGCCAATCATCTTCGGCCGACCGAAGTTCAACCGCTGCGAGACCCGCCTTGACTCTGCGCCAAGAATGAGTGCAGGCAACATCAGCGTCCCTGGCACCTTGGTGAGGGAGATCACCACGGCGCAGCCTGCGTAGCACAGGATCCTCCGCCAAACAGCGTCCTCACGAGTTGACATCATCGCTAGAAGTGCGACCACGGCCGCAAGCACAGCGAATGAACCACCAGTCGAGGTTCCGGCCCAGTCAATCCTGAAGTTAGCGAGCAGAACCCAACAAGGAAGGGCGAACACAAAGATGTTTCTCGATCGAATCGCAAACGCTGCCCCGAGAGTCAAGAGCGAAGCTGCTAAACCCAGCGAGTAGACAAGTGGCATCACTCGAGTCAGCGTGACGAGAGCGTTGGGCGACCCCGCCGAGTAATCAAGAAGTCCACTCCACCCGTAGGAGAGCCAGTGATAGCGAGACGCGTCAAGCATCCCCCACTTTGCGAACGGTCCCGAATCCGTGATGTGTCGCGAAAGAACCTCAAAGAAGTTGTAGTCGTCGGTGATGATCCACCACCAAGCGCCACGAAACACCGGTGCTAGCGCGAAACTGCAGATCGCAATTGCAACAGCTGCAGTCCTTATGAACCGAGTACTACCAATCTTTAGAACCCAGAGAAGCCCAGCAAAGAAGCAGCCCAGCGCAGGAATCAGAAGCCACTCAAACTCGGATGCCATCCCAAGAGCTGCCAAACCGAGGAGATGCAGGAATCTCTCCAGTCGGAAGGAAGGTGCCGCAGAAACGATCCCTTCCCTTGCCAGAGACACGATTGCTATTACGCCGGTGGCTGCAGAGATGACAACACCAACGACACCTCGCCCCACCACCTGGAAGATGGCAAAGGAGAGCGCGCCTCCGAGAATGAGACCTGGCCCCAACAACATGAGGAGTGATGGTTGTGCGCCCCTCAGGAGTTTTGTGACGACCCACGTGCCGAGA